>Ga0210243_100418_pt1 | contig 36009 bp, 22 predicted proteins | sample ChrtobMeP5a_32mM_FD_155461 | JGI IMG/M metagenome (GOLD analysis project Ga0210243, IMG submission 155461) | Chrysochromulina tobin associated microbial communities from unialgal haptophyte culture, Seattle, Washington, United States - P5a_32mM | ecosystem: Host-associated > Algae > Haptophytes >...
CTAGGCGTAGGCGCGCGCGCACGCACCCGCGGCTGCCCAAACAACCAAAAAACCGACCCCTCTGCATGGCCACGGAAAACATTTTCTTCGAACCTACTCGAAACCTACGCCGACCATATGATCTATTGAAGGCATCCCGGGCTTTTCTCCCGACTCTTTTCACCGCTTTATTTCGAGGTTTCTCATCAATAGGACCATCGCACCGGAGTGGCTGCTGGACAGCTGCGTGCACCGCAGTGTTCATAATTTCTCTACTTTCAACTGCGGAAATGTGTACGGTTTCTACAACAACTTCTTCGCTACACGCGTGGGCTTCTGGATGCGCGACGACGTGCAAGACTTTCTACGGCATGCCGACCAGTCCCATCATATCTACGTCCACAGGTGCCCACCTCTCCCAATTCACAATTGTCCTTCCCGCTGTCCTCCCCGCTTCCTATTTGCGACTCCTGCGCCCTTCAGGTGGAACGACATTCTATGGCAGTCGGCCGCTGTTCAGATTTTCTTGCCACCTAACCGGGTGGAGATGAATCGCGACTTTGCATATGAGCACGTAACCTTTGGCAAAATTAATATCACTGTGCAGTTGTCGTCGGAGATGCACGACAAGAATGACAGTAGCAGCAGCACAGGCAGCAGCAGAGGGAAGAAGCGAAGCGCGGTCACTACCAAAGTGAGCACGAGATGCATAACATACGGTGGACTTGTACTCGGCGAGCGTGGCAATCAAAGCGCTGCGATGGCGCGGCTGCGTAGTTTGATCCAAATGCCGATGTGCCGTGAAACTACCGCCAAGCGTCGACAAATACGTGCGTGTCTTGTGTCGGACTTCACAGGCACGAGAGCGATTCTGGTTGGCACTGTCTCCAACCAGGGAGCGCACTGTAGCCATAGGGAACCGCGGCCCTTTTACTGTGCGGGCAACGCGACCTCTGGCGACTATCCTATGCCATCACAGCAGGCACAAGACTCTCTTGCAAGAACAAAAATACCTCCGCAGCAGAGTGAGCCGTCGAAGTTTCGGCTGCATCCAGCCATGATCATGCATCCAACCGACCGTGACAATTTTAGGCTGGATGCAGAATGTTCATGCTCGCCCAGTTGGAAGACACGGACCAGCGATTACAAGAAATGCCTGCTCGATATGCGCACACGTGAGCTGAACAACCCAGTGCATGCTCATGTACAACAACGCAACCATTAGAGAACCCATCACTATCGATTAATAGAAGGTGACCGTTGCGTGTTCACAGAATGATTCTCACGCCTCCTCGCACGCACAAACACGCCTTATACAGGGCCACCGACACCACGCGGTTCGGCGAGGGGGATAGTAATGGTAGAGGCGTTCCGTATGTCTCTCGCGACGATGCTCGCAATCATCGTGTCCGCCTCGCTTGTGACGAGCATGCGCACGCAACAGACAGTTGACCTCGAGAGCGTGCTGCGCGCGGCATATCACGAGAGCGGCGCCGTTACCGAGAGTAAGGCAGCCCTTCTGGGCCTCGAAGAGCCCGTCAGCTTCCTCTCAGTGGGCGATCGCAACGCATCCTCGTTGCTCGTTGTGCTGCTGCATGGGATGGCCTTCACCGCGAGCACCTGGAAATTCGTTGGCACACTTGATGCCCTTGCCAATGCGGGGATCCCCGCTGTGGCGCTCGACCTCTACGGCTATGGTGGCCAATACGCTTCGGCCAGCGTGCGCAAGTCATTGCTTCGCCAATTTCTGCAAGCCATCGGCTGGTCGCACCCCGTCGTAGTCGTGGCGGCCTCTATGGGTGGCACAGTCGGTGCACCCTTTGTGCTTCAGGCGCCGCATGTTCAAGCAGTCGCAGGCTACGTGTCGGTGAGTGCGCTGCTGAGCGGTGTAGGCGTCAGTCACAGTAATGTGCCAGCGTTGCTGGTTTGGGGCGACCAGGACTCACCGAACTCGAACAAGGCCATCGCGCATGAGAACATGTTCACGACACATCAGAAGGTCGTGTTGCCCGACGCACCTCACCCGTGCTACCTGAAGTGGCCCAAGGCGTTCAACGCCCTTCTGGTCGCCTTTGCAGCTGGTCCCCAAGCCAGCGTGACGCAGGCCGACCAGGCTTTGCTCGCCGAGGCTGGGGTGCCGGCACTCAAGGTGCACGCGGCGGCTTCTGGGAGCGCTCGTGGTCGTGCCGTCAAGGCGAGCCAGGAGCTATGATCGATAGCCGGGCATATATACCCAGGGAGCACATAGGCGCACAAGGCAGACCGGGGGCGGTATCATACCCCGGGTATCCTCGCCGGCGGTATCGCCACTTTTAGTCGAATAAGGAAAATTAAATTTCCTTACTACGTAGGAAAGTTACAGGAGAGCTACCCCGAGCGATATAGGTCCACGATCCTCGCCGCCTCTGCCGACGAAGCCATGTTCTTGTTGTCCCAATGAAGATTCCTATTGGAGGGCGAGCGCTTGGCGCGGAGCTTGCCCGCCAGGTGCTTGCCGGCAGCGGGTTCAAAGCCGCACTCGTATAGCTGGAGCTCCTTAAGAGTATGGTTGCCTTTCAGGGCGTCGCAGATGGCTTGGATGCCTTCCTCTCCCAACTTTTGGTTCCAAGAGAGATCCAATTTGATGAGCGAGCGATGGGCCGCGATCTCGGGCGCCAGCAGCTTGGCGTCCTGCAACGTCAAATTCCACTCTCGAAAACTCGCCTCGGTTTGGTCTGCCTTGAGACCGCACAGGGTGGCGAGGTTGGGCTTCTGCCTCTTCAACTCAAGCAGCATCGCCACGGTCGCATCGTCGAATCCGTTCCCAAGTAGCGCGACCGACGTCAGCAAGCCAACGCCCGACTTGAGGTACTCGGCAATCGCCTTACCGCCCGTGGGCCCAAGGTCATTGCGCCCGAGATCGAGCGTTTGCAGCACCAGGAAGCGAGGCAAGACCTTGGCCAACTCGACGCCGTCGGCAGGGCCCCAATTGAGCCCGCGGAAGTTCAGCGAGATGACCTGCGTGCTGATGGACTCAAAGAATGCCCTATAGAGCTCGGCCACCTTTTCCCAGTCCGATGGGTTGGTGAAGCGCTGCGCCGTCTCAAGCAGATGCCGGACCCGCTCCGGAGACGGCGGCGGCGGCCGCTGCTGAGCACACACGTTTGCAAGACATGCTTCGGGGTCGCTATCACTGGGCCCGTACTTGTATTCCATGGCCTTCTTCGTGCGCCTCGCGAGGTCGAGACGCAGGAAGGCGGGCTTGACGGCCGCGCTCACCTGCGATTCCATGAAGCACCATCCCGAAGTGGCGTACGGGATGCCTTCGAACCCCTCAGGTACCTCGGTTTGCATCCAGACGACCGTGCGCGAGTGGCCGTACCACACCGTGGAGAGATCCATGCCTTGTCCAAAGAGCGTCGTCTCAGCGTCAGTACGCGGCTCCTGGTGCAGGCTCGGAAAGTCCCAAAACATCGCAAGTTCTGGAGGGCCGAGGTCGCGCTCCTCGAACGCATCGGCCAGGTTCGATCCGATGCCGCTCAGGCCGAGGTATAGCTCGGCGACCACCGCCACGATGCCGAGGTGGTACCCGTTCGGGTCGGGATGGTCCGGATCGCGCCCTTTTCGAACCTTCGTGAGCCACTTGTACGAGAGCGAGACGAAGAGCAGGCCAAAGTCGTCGCCAAGCGCCAGCGCGACCCTCCGCAACTCATCCGCCGTCCAGAACGCCTCGGGCGGAAGGTCCTGCCGGCGCGCGAGGCGGCCGCCGCGCTTGTGCAGGCCGATGAGCCAGGTGCCCTTGACGGGCGCGATCGCGCCGCTCTCCACCGACTTGAGCAGCGTCTCAACGCCAAAATAGGGGTTCTCGCTGGCGGCGGCGGCGGCTGTGCTCGGGTTCGTATTCTTGGCGGTGCTCATCTGCGTCTGCGACTGGGGCATGGGCGAGCTGCCGAAGCCGACGGAGAGCGCGCCCTGGGCATGGGTTGCTTTCGAGGCGGAGGCGCGCCTCGCATTCAGAGGGTCCTTCTCGATGAGCTCGGTGGTACTCCGCATCACGCGCAGCAGGTTCTTGATGCCGGTCATGTAGCCGTCCTCCTCGCATGCGGCGGTGCCCTTCCACGGCCTCGTGTGGTCGGTAGAGGTGCCCGGCGCCAGCGGGGACACGAAGCCAAAGTTGATCATCTTGAGCTTCACCTGGGGCGAGATCGCGATCCGAACAGGGCGAGATATGATCTGGCAAGGGGGGTGGCACTCAAGGGGCGAGAGGCACCTCCGAAGCCCTCAGGGCGAGCTCAGGGGAGATCAGGTACGAGTGGCTCTTCCGAAGCCCTCGAGCGCAGCACACACGCATACCTTTTCGAGGCGCGCCTTGTCATCGTAGAAGAGCAGCAGGCCCGAACGGAGCATGAGGTGCGACGAGAAGAAGGAGGAGCGCAGCAGCGCCGCGATGAGCGTCTCGAGCTTGACTACGAACTCCTTGGCGAGCGCGGCGTCGTACTGCAGAAAGGTGGCCAAGGCCTTGCACACGTCCGATTCCTCCTTGAGGGTCTCGAGGTATTTCCCCACAGGCAGCGGCAGATCGGCGAGCTCACCGTTGACGACGGTTCGAGAGGCATCGATGCGGAAGCCGAGCTGCGCTGTGGAAGCATGCTCGTCGAGGAAGGTGAGGTAGCGTAGCAGCGACACGCCTCCCGCCGCCTTGTCGGCCTCGGTCACAGCGCCCGGGTCGAACTCAAGCATCCGATCGAGCCTCTCCGGTTGCAGGTCCGCCTGCGCCTCGGGTGCAAAGTCATCCGCAACAACGGTACGTACGCCCATCAATATCCCCATCGCGCACGGCACCGTCATGCCTGCTGCAAGGTCCTGCATCCGGATCTCAAATTGCTCCAGATGCTCCGCCACCGCCTCCGCCGGCGCCGGCGCATTCTCGGCGTGACTCGCTTTCGGAGACGAGGGAGGGCTACCGCCGCGATCTTGAGCACCGGCCTGTGCGACCCCTGCCAAGCTGCGATCACCCGCGCTCGGGATTCGGAAGAGGGTGACCGCCCGCGCGGCGGCCCGAAACGTGATAGGGCTCCTGGTACCCTGGCGCGTGACCGAGCGCCGGAACGACGACCTCTCCTCGGGATTGGCATCGTCGTCCGCGGCGCTCTTGACCGAGTAGATGGCCGGGACGTGGTTGGCCAGGTGGCTACACGCACCGATGGCGCGAAAGATCTGCGCCTCGCGCGCCGAGCAGAGCTTGCGCATCACGGCAAGCCCCTCGCGCTTCCAGGGGTTCGGCAAGCCGATCGCCTTGGCGAGGTGGGAGGGGCCCGCGGCAGACTGCGCCATCATCGCCGCGCGGTTGGAGAAAGCCTGTTCAATCTCCTTGGGCGTCACCTCGACGTGCATCACGGGCTGAGGTGGCAGCACTTGCCTGTCGCCGTCGGTGAGCCACTTGTGCGCGCGCAGCTGCATGAGCGTGAGCCGGCGCTCAATATCGCGCGTGAGCAGCCCCTCAATGACCGCTCCAACGCCGGGCGACACCTCCTTTGGCGCTGGTGTGACCTCCTCCGCCTGTTGGATTTGCTCCATCAAGAGCATCACCGTCGGCGCGTTAAAGGGCATTCGGCCCGTGAGCCAAAGATACATGGTGATGCCGACGGCCCAAAGGTCGACCACGCGGTTGTCGTACTGGCCCGACGAGTCGCGGCTGCACAGCTCGGGCGAGAAGAACGGAGGCGTACCCACCGTCTTCGCAGCGCCCTCATCGCCCTCGCAAAGCGACGAGGTGCCGAAGTCGCAAATCTTGAGCATGCCTGCGGCGCCAAATGAGCCGTCGCACGTGAGGAGCAGGTTGTCGGGCTTGATGTCACGGTGCACGATCTGGTGCATGTGCAGGTACTCGAGCCCCATCACCAGATGCCGCATGTGCGACCAGACCACGCACTCTGGCAAAGGGATAGGCCTGCCCTGATGGTCCATCTTCTGGGACGGCCCACCGTCGACGAACTCGAGCACGATGTAGAGCTCGTCGTGCGTCGGGTCGAGAATCACGTCGAACATGTGCACGCAGTTCGGGTGCGCGATCTTCTTCATAGTGGCGATCTCGAGCTTCACCGAGTCGAGTGCGGAGCTCGCCTTGCCCGTCCGCTGCCGCTTGAGCGCTGACTTGCGCAGCACCTTGATCGCGTACGTCTCGCCGTCCTTTTTGCCCAGGAAGACCTCGCCGAACGCGCCCTTCCCGAGCGACTGCTTGACCTCATAGCCGTTGATCTTCTTGATATGGTGGCCCTCCTTGTCCACGTCGGCGTGCTCGTTGGTAATCGCACGCATCATCGAGCCCCTTCGCCCAAGCCCACCGACGCCGTGCGTCTGCCTCAAGGCCTCCTCATACTGGGCGTTCCAAGCGCTCCGACTCGGGGCACACCCCATCCAAACGATTTGCCCGGTCGAGCCTCTCTAAGCAAGAGCGCCTCTAAGCGAGCGAGCGAGTGAGCGAGCGAGCAGAGCGATCCTTACGACGGGAAAGAAGGGCCTATTGCTTGCAAAGTAGTGCTGGCTCAAGACAGCGTTCGTGCTGGTGAGTGAGCGCGCGTTGTGTTGAACAGCAACTCAACTTGACAGCCTGGTAAGCGCGACTTACCTAGATCCACCTTTCCAAAGAACGGAAACTTTGACGAAACAAGCAGGATGGACCCATGCGACTGAGTTTCATGCGCCTCCGTGTTCACGGGCCCAGCGCCCATGCAGCAGATGTGCTGAGGTGCGCGACGCGGCTCGCCCGCCGTTCAGTGCATGCGCGCCCGTCATACTACCCAGCCAAGGTCGCCATCTACGAGGTGGGCGCCCGCGACGGCCTGCAGAATGAGCCGACGGTGCTCGACGCCGCTGAGCGCACGGCATTCATCAACATGCTCTCGATGACGGGCGTCGCCTCGGTCGAGGCGGCGTCCTTTGTGCACCCGAAGCTGGTGCCTCAGATGGCGGGCGCCGCTGAGATCATGCAGACCATCCGGCGCCACAAGCACGTCGCCTATCCGGTGCTCGTGCCGAACCGGCGGGGCTATGATGACGCTCTCAAGGCTGGCTCGAGCGCAGTCGCCGTCATGTGTTCTGCGAGCAATACATTTGCGCAAAGGAACGTGAAGCAGACGATGCAGCAGCAGGTCGAGGGTGCCGTAGAGCTCGCCGCTGATGCCGTCGGCAGGGGCGTCCCCATCCGCGGCTACATCTCGTGCGCGCTCGGCTGCCCGTTTGAGGGTGCAGTGCCCGTGGAGGTGGTCGTAGCGCTTGCCAAGGCGCTGGCCGATGCCGGGTGCGACGAGGTGGTACTTGCCGACACGATCGGTACGGGCACGCCCGGCGGCATGGCCGCACTCCTAGCATCCGTGCAACCTCAAGTGCCCGTCGAGCGTCTCGCGGTGCACTGCCACGACACATACGGCCAAGCACTCGCCAACATTCTCGTGGCGCTCCAGCACGGCGTCGCGTCGATCGACTCGTCGGTAGCCGGCCTGGGCGGCTGCCCGTTCGCCGGGCCGGGCGCCGCGGGCAATGTCGCGACTGAGGACGTGCTCTACATGCTCCATGGGCTTGGCATCGAGACGGGGGTCGATTTTGATCGCGTCGTGCTCGCAGGCGAGTACATCATCGGCAAGCTCGGGCGTGGGAACGCCTCGAAGGCGGCCGTCGCGAGTCTCCGTCGCCGTCCAAACGACTTCACGGCGGCCACTGCGCGCGCTGCCGCCTCCACGTAACGCTATCATAGCGGCCTCCGGTTCCGTCCCTTGGCCACCCTCCGGCGCGTATAAAAACTAACCATGTTTGTCTCTTGACTTGGGGTTCCATAACCGGAGATTTCTGAAAACTATGTATATCAGGGACACGCGGGGATGGCGGTCTTCCGGTTCCGCTCGGACGTCTTACGATAAGACGTCTTTCGTCTCTTTTTCGTCTCGGACGCGAGGGGTCGCGGGCCGCGGGCATGGCCGCGCCGGGGCGGCCGCAGAGCGCGGGCCCGGGCGCACAAGGCACTGGTTGCCGCGGGGGCCGGGGCCGCCCGGGGGCCGGCCGCCGCTCCAGCTTGCCGCCGCGCGCGCCGCCTTACTTGCCCCCTGGTGGACCGTGTGCTCCCGCGTGTCGGCGTGTGCCCCGGCGGACCCCGCGGGGGGGTCTGCACGGACCCGGCGGCGCGTCGGCCGCGTGTTCGCGAGGGCGGTGGGGTCGCGCGCGCGGGCCGGCCGGGCGACCGGCGTGCCCGCCCGCGAGTTTCTATACCCGACGCGCCTCGCCCTCGGGCGCTTCCTCGCGGTCGCGCGCGGCGCACGGCGGGGATCGGCGACGGGACGACCGTATCCGTACGAGTGACGTGACCTCCGCACAGTGTGGTGAGCGGGCGCACGGTAGACGCAAGACGGGACCGCACGCTGGACGACCGCAGGGGAAAACTCTAGCATTTGAGCGCACGTTCCTCCTCTAATATGGACACGCGTACTTGGCTCAGAGCATCCCCTCGGGTTGTGCTCCACCGCAAACTCACGTACCTCGCTCATTCGTTCACAGGCCGCACAGTCTGCTGCACTCTTTCCGATGATAAAGGCCAGGCGGACCCCCGACGACCTGGCTGTGACTGCCCAATCCCAGCTGCGACTCTAGCGGGCTTACTGGGGGAGGAGCCCCTTGCGGCCCTTGCGGTTGTACAGCTTCTTGACGGAGTCCGGCATCGCGCCCCAGCCAATCCACTTGTCGCCGTCAGCGCCGAGGAAGTCAACGCCGGAGAGAAAGAGCTGCTTGGCATAGGCTGCAAAACGAGAGAGCACACATGGAGCGGGGACGTCAACGAGCCATCCGGGGAACGGGCGTTGGTTCGTCCGGGGGTCTGCTTACTGCCAGGCTGGTTGGTGACCCACGGGAAGATGCCGCCCTTGCCCTCAGTCGACGACGAGCGCTTGCCCGAGGAGACGACCGTGCGCTTGGCGGGTGCCTTCTTGGCCGGCGCCGGCGCAGCCTTCTTCGCCGGGGCCGGCGCAGCCTTCTTCGCCGGGGCCGGCGCCGCCTTCTTCGCAACCGGCGCCGCCGCCTTCTTCGGCGCCGCCTTCTTCACAGGGGCTGCGGCCTTGGCAGCAGGTGCCGCCTTCTTCGGCGCCGCCTTCTTCGAGGAGCTGAACATGGTCACGGCGGACGCGCGCGCAGACTGCGAAACCATGACCGAGGCCACGGGCGCGGTGAACGCGCTCGACGAGGCGATGAGGGCAGCCACAGCGACGAAGAGACGAAGTGCCATCGCGACTAGATTTCTCGAGATCAGAACGCAAATTGATCAGCGCGGCCAATTTCCCACAGCAACGCGTAGATTCCTGCGTCCTCTCTACAGTTGGAGTGCCGGCCGGATGACTGACTGTCCCTTCCAACCTTGTCAACTTGACTTGACTCGACTTGACTTGACTTGACTTGACGTGACTTGAGTGCGGGATTGATGTGGACGTCGGTGGTGCGCGGGGCGTCGTTGGTGCGTCGTCCGTTCGCGGCTGCGGCATTCGCTACGGTTGGTTTGGCCGTGACGGGTGGGATAAGTGCTGGTGGACGGCACTCGTTGGTGACGAGCTCGCTCGCCGAGGCCGCAGCGGCGCCCCCTGGATTCGTGAGGGTGGTATCGTACAACGTGCTCTCGTCGCACCTCTGCGAGCCGGATCACTTTCTCAAGTGCGCGCCGGCCGATCTGGATCCAGCCACGCGGCGCCAGCGCGTGGAGGCCCTGCTCAAGCCGCAATGCGAGGCGGAGGCCGTCATTTGCCTGCAGGAGATGTCGGTGCAATGGGTTGGCGAGATGGCACCCTTCTTTGAGAAAGCGGGCTACACCGTCGTGAGCGGCAACTATGGCAACCCATTCAACGGATACATGGGCTGCTCGCTCGCGTGGCCGGCCAAACGCTTCGAAGCAGAGGCCGTGGACATCAAGCGCGCCGCCGACGTCAAGCCATGGCCGAAGAGGCCGAAGAAGCCGCTGCCACCGCGCCTCGTCCAGACCTGGCGGGCGATCAAGCGCATCTGGGGGCTGGGCGAAGAGCCCCAGCCGCCCTTCAACCCACACGAGGAAGCCTCTCGCCGCCACAACATGCTCGTGAGCGCACGGCTGCGCTGCAAGCGGTCCGGTAAGCTCGTGTCCATCACCACGTACCACATGCCGTGTTTGTTCGGTTCGGACGCCAAATGCCAGGTGATGACGTATCACGCGGCGCTCGCAGCGCAGCATGCGCGCGCCTTTGCACAAGGCGCGCCGTTTATACTCGCGGGCGACTTCAACTTCAAGCCGCACGATGCCCCTTACCAGCTGCTTACGACGTCAGAGCTCCCTACCGGTCACCCACACATGCCGCCGCCCAATCCAGGCGACACGTGGCGGCCGACCATCGCCGCGCCGCTCGCCTCGGCCTACGTCGCTGTTAACGGCGCCGAGCCCGAGTTCACCAACCTGGCGGTCACCAAGTTCAACAAGCCCGACGAGCCGCCGTTTTGCGAGACGCTCGACTACATCTTCCTCGGCGATGGCGCGAAATTCAAGTGGAGGGCCCTCAGCGTGCGGCCGCTGCCCAAGCGCGCCGAGGTGCTGCCCACCTGCAGCTCTTACCCGAGCGCCACCGAGCCGTCCGACCATACCGCCATCTGGGTCGACCTGGAGCTCACGGATGCTTTTTGAGGGCGAGGCCCGCGGGTTGCATCTCGAGGTTGCATCTCGAGGTCACATCTCGAGGTTGCACCTCGATGTTGCATCTCGAGGTTACATCTCGCCCGGCATCCCGCTGTGGACTCGCTGGAGTGACATCAGAGTGAAATGCGCGGCAAGAACCGAACGGACGAGCCCGCGGCCTCGGGCGCGCTCCATTGCGCGGCATTGGAGCGTTCTGATCGAGAATCTAATACACGCCTGAGACGGAGATAGCCGCCCGTATCGGCGCGCGACGGTAGGAGATGTTCTTAAACTGATCCCCCTAACCCCTTTGCATGCGACCAGTCACATACCGCGAGCCGGCGCTCTTCGAACGCGCGCACTGGGCGCGCACCGTCTGAACGGGCCCCCGCTCGGGCGCTGGCGGTGGCGCTGTCCCGGGGCCTCGCCCTCCACCCACGCCCCACGGTCGATTCTCAAACTAGAAACTTGCTACTTGACTACGTAAAAGGTAAATGCACACCCATGTCACAACCCTGTGGCTGTGAGCGCATGCTCCGTTTCTCGTATGGGGTCTTGTAAGGTGGTGTGTGTGTCCTGAGTAATAGTGTCGTTCTTGACGCGGTGTCGTGTTCACGTTCACACAATGAGAACACCCTCGCGGATCGCCTAGAAATGCAGACCCTCTTCTTGAGAAAGAAGAGCACTTACGACGCCCCGCCCAGCCCAGCAGCCATGCGGATCGATCCGGAAGTCGCGGATCGAGCGCCATCGACTGTAGTTGGCCATCATCACCAGGTGTACTACGTGCGAGGCCGGCCCTTCATCGCTCCGGCCTCGGCCATCGTGCGGCGCGCGCCAAACGAGGCGGAACGAGGCAACGGCTACTACAGCCAGGGCAAGGCTGTGTTATCGAGCAGCGCAAGCCGAGGCAAGATCGCCTCTGGCGCTCTGATCGCTGACGAGGAGTTTGCCGCGCTTTTCCGCAACAATTTGCTCCGCTCGTGCTGGAAGCCCGGCCTCGCACCCGACGAGGTTCAGGCAGTGCTCACCCTGTGGGAGAGTCGGCTGGTCGAGAGCATGCACCGCTGGCTGCATCCGGAGCTCTGGCATGGCTTCGGCCGGTGGTGGCGGCGCACGTGGCGCTGGCCGTGGATCAGCGCGGTTGCTCGCAAGGTGTGGTTCCGGCGCGCCGCGCCCGCGCTTTCACAGTGGCGCTCCAGGTCACGGATCCGAGCGCTCGGTCCCTTTCTACTGGCTCGCGTACTCATAGGCTGGGTACGCACATGGCGTTACGAGGCGGCGTTCCGATGCAAAGCGAACGCCGTGTACGTGTTCTTTCCCTTCCGCAAGTGGGTGGCGTTCCACATGCGCGCACGCAGCCGAAGTTGCCAACAGCTCTTCTCCGACCGGCAGCAGGTGCGGCTGCAGACTCGTGGCAAGGTGGGTGCGTGGCTGTCGTGGATGTCCCATGCTGCCGAGAGGCGCGTTGCGCGCCGGGCGTTCGCCCGGTGGCTCGCTCTCGGGCTGAGCCGGGTGCTGAGCACGTGGACCGAGTACGTGCGGCTGCTCGGAGTGAAGCGTCGTGCCGCGATGGCGCTCCGAGGCGGCGGCTTGCGGCGAGGGTTCGGCACCTGGTTGGAGAATGCGGAGGGCGTGAGGGCAGCTTTCGGCTCTTTGGAGCGCGCCTCCCGTTGCATGCTCAACGTCTCCACGACGAAAGCCTTCCACACCTGGGCGGGGTATGCGGAGGGCGTGAGGGCAGCCTTCGGCTCTCTGGAGCGCGCCTCCCGTTGCATGCTCAACGTCTCCACGTCGAAAGCGTTCCACACCTGGGCGGGGTATGCGGAGGGCGTGAGGGCAGCTTTCGGCTCTTTGGAGCGCGCCTCCCGTTGCATGCTCAACGTCTCCACGACGAAAGCCTTCCACACCTGGGCGGGGTATGCGGAGGGCGTGAGTGCAGCCTTCGGCTCTTTGGAGCGCGCCTCCCGTTGCATGCTCAACGTCTCCACCACGAAAGCCTTTCGGCAGTGGTCTGCAGAGTGGGGCAAGCGACTCGTCCTGCGGCGTGCACTCGCAACGCTTCGCAATCTGGTGGTGAAGCGTGGTTTCGTGACTTGGGCGACTCAAGTGGATCTCAGGGTCGAGGCGCTTGTTCGGCTTTCGAAGGCTGTGACCGCACTGCTGTGTCGTGGCCTCAGGGTCGGGCTGACGACCTGGGCGGTGCACGCCTTGGAGATTGCCGCGCAGGTAGCGAAGCTGCATGCTCCTGCGAAGCGAGCTGCGCGCATCCTGCTGAATCGTGAGCTCTCTCGAGCCTTCAACGGCTGGTGCGAGCCGTGCACACGCAGGCGACGCATGCTGGCTGCGGTGATGCGGCTGATGCGCCGAGAGCTGCTCAAGAGCTACAACACATGGAAGGCGCACACAGCGGAGCTGGCAATGATGACACGCGCGCTGTCACGCTTCGTGCGGCAGGCAGAGGCGGCCGCTCTGCTCGAGTGGCGCAGCGTGGCTGAGCAGACTGCGAGGCAGATGCAGAGGGTCGAGTGCATCGTACGAGTGATGCTTGAAGGGAGCAAGTTCCTGGCAGCGCTCAACAAGTGGATGGCAGTGTGTGCCAACCACAAGTTGCTCGTCCGCGTGTGCAGAGCGCTGCTCGTACAGAATCTCAAGCGCGGCCTCAGCACATGGCTTGCCTTCGCCCAGGCAAGGCAAGACGCGCTGGCGGCGGTAAGCCGTGCCCTGACGGCGGCCCGGGACGCTCGTCGTCGCGCGTGGAGCACGTGGGCTGAGGGCGTATCTTTGGTAGTACCGATGCGCATAGCGCTGGTGCGGCTGCAGACTCGTGGCAAGGTGGGCGCGTGGCTGTCGTGGATGTCCCATGCTGCTGAGAGGCGCGTTGCGCGCCGGGCGTTCGCCCGGTGGCTCGCTCTCGGGCTGAGCCGGGTGCTGAGCACGTGGACTGAGTACGTGCGGCTGCTCGGAGTGAAGCGTCGTGCCGCGATGGCGCTCCGAGGCGGCGGCTTGCGGCGAGGGTTCGGCACCTGGTTGGAGTATGCGGAGGGCATGAGTGCAGCCTTCGGCTCTTTGGAGCGCGCCTCCCGTTGCATGCTCAACGTCTCCACGACGAAAGCCTTCCACACATGGGCGGGGTATGCGGAGGGCGTGAGGGCAGCCTTCGGCTCTTTGGAGCGCGCCTCCCGTTGCATGCTCAACGTCTCCACGTCGAAAGCCTTCCACACCTGGCTGGGGTACGCGGAGGGCGTGAGTGCAGCTTTCGGCTCTCTGGAGCGCGCCTCTCGTTGCATGCTCAACGTCTCCACGACGAAAGCCTTCCACACCTGGGCGGGGTATGCGGAGGGCGTGAGGGCAGCCTTCGGCTCTCTGGAGCGTGCCTCTCGTTGCATGCTCAACGTCTCCACGTCGAAAGCCTTCCACACCTGGTTGGGGTATGCGGAGGGCGTGAGTGCAGCCTTCGGCTCTCTGGAGCGCGCCTCCCGCTGCATGCTCAACGTCTCCACGACGAAAGCCTTTCGGCAGTGGTCTGCAGAGTGGGGCAAGCGACTCGTCCTGCGGCGTGCACTCGCAACGCTTCGCAATCTGGTGGTGAAGCTTGGTTTCGTGACTTGGGCGACTCAAGTGAATCTCAGGGTCGAGGCGCTTGTTCGGCTTTCGAAGGCTGTGACCGCACTGCTGTGTCGTGGCCTCAGGGTCGGGCTGACGACCTGGGCGGTGCACGCCTTGGAGATTGCCGCGCAGGTAGCGAAGCTGCATGCTCCTGCGAAGCGAGCTGCGCGCATCCTGCTGAATCGTGAGCTCTCTCGAGCCTTCAACGGCTGGTGCGAGCCGTGCACACGCAGGCGACGCATGCTGGCTGCGGTGATGCGGCTGATGCGCCGAGAGCTGCTCAAGAGCTACAACACATGGAAGGCGCACACAGCGGAGCTGGCAATGATGACACGCGCGCTGTCACGCTTCGTGCGGCAGGCAGAGGCGGCCGCTCTGCTCGAGTGGCGCAGCGTGGCTGAGCAGACTGCGAGGCAGATGCAGAGGGTCGAGTGCATCGTACGAGTGATGCTTGAAGGGAGCAAGTTCCTGGCAGCGCTCAACAAGTGGATGGCAGTGTGTGCCAACCACAAGTTGCTCGTCCGCGTGTGCAGAGCGCTGCTCGTACAGAATCTCAAGCGCGGCCTCAGCACATGGCTTGCCTTCGCCCAGGCAAGGCAAGACGCGCTGGCGGCGGTAAGCCGTGCCCTGACGGCGGCCCGGGACGCTCGTCGTCGCGCGTGGAGCACGTGGGCTGAGGGCGTATCTTTGGTAGTACCGATGCGCATAGCGCTGGTGCGGCTGAAGACTCGCGGCAAGGTGGGTGCGTGGCTGTCGTGGATGTCCCATGCTGCCGAGAGGCGCGTTGCGCGCCGGGCGTTCGCCCGGTGGCTCGCACTCGGGCTGAGCCGGGTGCTGAGCACGTGGACAGAGTACGTGCGGCTGCTCGGAGTGAAGCGTCGTGCCGCGATGGCGCTCCGAGGCGGCGGCTTGCGGCGAGGGTTCGTCACCTGGTTGGAGTATGCGGAGGGCGTGAGTGCAGCCTTCGGCTCTTTGGAGCGCGCCTCCCGTTGCATGCTCAACGTCTCCACGACGAAAGCCTTCCACACCTGGGCGGGGTATGCGGAGGGCGTGAGGGCAGCCTTCGGCTCTCTGGAGCGCGCCTCCCGTTGCATGCTCAACGTCTCCACGACGAAAGCCTTCCACACCTGGGCGGGGTATGCGGAGGGCGTGAGGGCAGCCTTCGGCTCTCTGGAGCGCGCCTCCCGTTGCATGCTCAACGTCTCCACGTCGAAAGCCTTCCACACCTGGCTGGGATATGCGGAGGGCGCGAGTGCAGCCTTCGGCTCTCTGGAGCGCGCCTCCCGTTGCATGCTCAACGTCTCCACGTCGAAAGCCTTCCATACCTGGCTGGGGTATGCGGAGGGCGTGAGTGGGGCTCTTCAGAATGTGTCCCAAGCACTGGGCCACTGGACGTATGCGTTGCTTTCTATTGGCTGGCATGCTTGGGCCACTTACGTCGATGGGATTGACGTCGCGCGGCGCCGACTCCAACAGATTGTCGTACAAGTCCATGCGGTTCGCACGGGTTTTGCCTTCAGTGCGTGGGACACGTGGCTGCGGGAGCGAGCTTCAAGGCTCCTTGCGGCCGCACGTCGTGCCGCGGCCTTCTGGCTCTCCAAGGGAGCTTCGGGCGCCATCAAGCGATGGGTCACTTTGCGCACGCAGAAGCACCTTACGCGGCGCTCGCTGGGCCTCTACATGCAGCGGCACCTGCGCGTCTCGTGGTGCAAGTGGGCGCTCTTCAAGCACAAGGCCGTGCCGCTCACGTTTGTACTCGAGCAAGACTTTGACACGTGGACACAGAGGAGCTCGCTGCGCTTCGGCGCGTTTTTCAAGCAGGCGTTTGGCGTGAGGCTCCGAGACGTTCATGTGCGCCGCCTCAATTGCATGCTGATTGCCCTCCATCGTTGCATGCTAATTGCCCTCCCTCATTGCATGCTGATTGCCTCCCTCCTCCGAGACGTTCAGGTGCGCCGTGGCTCCGTCATCCTCACGGCCGTGGCCAATCTGCCTCAGCAGGCCCTCGTGGATCTCTGCCGAGGCAAGCACCGCGAGCGCCTCATTAACGACTTCCGCTGCGGCCCTATCCGCGTCGGAAAGAGCGGCAAGGGCAACGGCACTCTTTCCCGTGTGTTCAACCGATTCAAGGGATTGGTCCGTGTCCCTCGACTGCTGCGGGGTGCGAACCGATCCCGACACCTCCGCAGCCTCTCCGCAAGCTGGGCGGTGTGGAGCAACTGGCGACCCGGGCCGTCGCCGCCCATGAACCGCCACCAGTCGCGAGTCGCGGCGCGCTGGCGCAATCGACCCTTGTCCAAGGCCTTCGATGCGTGGGAGGCGCGCACTGCGGAGCGTTTGACTACGCGCCGTGTCGCCTTGCGCTTCACCCATCGGTCCCTTGGCGCCGTTTGGGTGGCGTGGGAGGCGCTCTGTGAGAAGCGGCGCGTGATGCGATGCGCCCTCGCGGCCTTGATGCACTCGGAGCTGCGTCGTGGTCTGGTCACATGGCTCGAGATGCTGGCCGAGCGCGCCCAGACGCAGGCCGTCCTTGCCCGTGCACTCGCGAGCCTTCGCGTCTGGGTGGGCAAGCATGCGTACGTGCGGGCGTGGAGGAGCTGGCTCGACACACTGGCCACCTATGGGGTGCAGCGCCGGGCGTTCGCCTTTGTACGCAGCCTCGCAGTCATCAGGGCTCTCACCTCGTGGCAGGAGTATCTGCACATGATGCAGCTGCTCCGGCGGGCTGATGGAGGCTTCCTCCTCCACTCGACAGCGCGTGCGTTGCGCATGTGGTCCGCGCTCGCGTCACGGTGCGTCGAGGTGGCCGCGCTCTGTCGCAGCGCGTTGCTCGCCTCTCGTCGTCGAGGCTTCGTGCGCGCCTTTCGCGCCTTCGCGGCGTGTACAGTCGAGGCGCTTCACAGGCGACGTGCGATCGCGCACTCCATTCAAGCGAGCCTGGCACGTGCGCTGACGAGCTGGGTGCATCTGAGCACCCTCTCTCACGTCGAGCTCGAGCTTTGGCACCGCGCTTTGGGCATGTGGCCCAGAACGCTCCTCGCTGCTGGGTGGGAGCTGTGGAGGGTCCACGTCGCGAGCCTGCGACTCGGATTGGGACTCCGCACCCGCGCGCAGAGAGCATGCCGCACGGGCCGGCATCGGCGTGCCTTCGACGTCCTAACCGCCTGCATCGTCGACTTGTTCGCCTCGGCGCAGCGGGCCGCAGCCGCACGCACCTTCCGGCAACGGTCGAGCTTTCGGGGATGGGCGTCGTGGCGGGCGCACGAGGCGACGCTCGAGCCGTTACGGATCGCCGCCGCGCGCATGCGCCACGTGGCAGCGGGCCGTGCGCTCCGTGGGTGGCTCGCGGTCGTGGGCGATGCCGCCCACGCACGCGCCCGGATGCAAGCCGCGCTGCATGCGGGGATGCGCCGAGCGTTCACACGAGCGTTCACACGGTGGAGCACCTCCCATGCGGAGCGCGAGCTGAAGCTGTGCAAGATGCGCACGACGCTGCAGGCTCTCGCTGGTTCGCCAATGAGCGAGGCTCGCTGGTTCGTCAATGACTCGCTGCAGGCTCTCGCTGGTGGCCACCGTATCCTCCGTGCCTTCAACACGTGGAAGTTCGAGCTGCACGCCGCGGTGCACCGGCTGCGCGCCGCCAGCGCGCTGCTCGAGCGCCTGGCCCTGGACGCGTTTCGAGGCTGGGCGGCCGTCTGCGCGTATGAACGTTTCGTCGTCGCAGCCTTCGCTCACTGGCGGCATAGGAGCCTACGGCGCTCGGTACGGCGCTGGCGCAAGGTCGGGCGCCGATTGGACCTGCAAGCCAGCTGCGTCGCCTGCGCCCATTATTCACAGTGCGCGGTCCGAATCGGGCTCCGCACGTGGCTCGGAGCGCTCGAGAAGTATCAGATGCTGGTGCTCGCCCTTGCCGCTTTTGGGCACTTCTCGGCGCGCCGTGCCCTCAAGCGCTGGTGCATGCATGCGGCGACGCATGGGCTCGTACGCCACAAGGAGCGCGCCGTGGCGGGCGGGCGTTACGCGACTATGCGCGTTGCGGCCCTCCGTCGCTGGCAAAGCGCCGTCGTGAGTGAGATCGCGAGCCTCCGCCGCTTGAGCACAGCCGTTGAGGCGGGTTGGCGCGCCGTCGCGGGCGCGTTCCTGCGCAAGCTGCGTGAGGCCATGGCGCACAGCGCGCTCACGCAGAGCCTGCTGCTGCAGTGGCGACAGCGCCGGGTTGGGCACCGGCTCTATCAGTGGCGCGTGCGGTACGCGTGGGCGAGCCACGTGGCGCGCGTCCACAGGCTTCTCGCTCACCTGCCGGAGTGGCGAGCGCTGTCCCGGTGGATGGGGTGCTTGCAGATCCATCGGCGGCTGCACATGTTGGCGGGCTCTTTCCGTCCACTCCATCAGCGACGTGCCTGGTTCCGCACATGGAGGGATCACACGCGACGGCCCCCGCTCGTGCCACTGGGCGCGCCGAGCCATCTACGCCCGATCCGCTCGATGACGTGGCGCGAGTGCTGCACCTGGCTCGGCTCCGAAGGCATTCGCGTCTCGCACTCGCCACCGGTGCTGCTGCGCGCCCTGCGCACAGGCGCGCCGTACAAGGAGCTCGTGCGCCGCATCGCGCCGCCCTTTTGGGTGCGCCACAAGCTCGCGCGCGTGCACGACCCCCGGATGCTCTTCGGACTCATCCAGCAGCTCTTCGATGCCGAGAGCTTCGTGCACGTGCTCGGCTGCCAACGGCTCGCCATGGGCGAGCTGGTCGACGGCAAGGCGCTGGAGCACCTCGAGCTGCTCGCTGTGATGCGCGAGGTCCTCGAGCTTCGCCTCCTCGAGCAGCACGGTATGCGATCCAAGGAGAGCCCAAAGGGCGCGAAGCCGGACTGGAGGTGATCCAGTCGAATGCTACTGTCAGTCCAGAGCCCGCCGTCTCCCCATCCAGTCACCACATCCAGTCAGGTACACGTTCTCTCAGATAGTGTGTTGCGGTTGTTGGGGCGTACCGCATGCGTTGGTACCGGTAGTTGCACTGTACGGTCTGGGCTGGAAATTTCCACGCAATCACGTGCGCCGATTCTCATGCTTCGTGTCCATTCTTGGCAATGTCGCATCTTTCAGAACTCGTGTTTCTAGCAGCCTTGGTCGCGGCCAGCAGCTTCTCGATCGCGCGAGCGCGAGGAGGCAAGGCACCTCCGCGGTCCCGCACGCCAGCACGAGGCCAGCCCAACAATGTGGCCGCTGCGCAGACTCCAAAGCAGCTCGATGCTCTCAGTGACGAAGCCATCCCTCGTCCCTCTGACACGGCGCTCGCCGCGCCATGGATGGCGCCGCTCAAGAGGGCGCTGAACCATGGTGGCACTGGCCGGAAGACGCGCGACCGTTCCGAGGCCAAACGCAAACACGTGCAGATCGCCACCGTGGATCCACAGAGCGGCAAGCCGTTTGTGCGCACTGTGGTCTTCCGTGGCTTCCTGCCTCTGAAATATGCCACGAGGAGATGCGCCACATCGTGCTTCACGGACTGCCCCACTTCGTGCGCCAATCCATACACAAGTGAGGAGAGCTGCTGCTTGTGCTTCATCACCGACGACAGGTCAGCCAAGTTTCAGCACCTGGGTCGTGGGCAGAAGCACGGGGCTCCCGTCGAGTGCTGCTGGTGGCTTGACGAGGCAGGGGTGCAGTTTCGGATCGCAGGCCGAGCGATCCTCGCGACGGCGCGCTCGGAAGATGCGATGCTCCGAGCAGCAGTACAAGAGGTGTGGGGACGCCTCGGTGATTCGACTCGACGACAAATGTATTGGCCTCATCCGGGGGCGCCCAAGGGTGAAGGCGCACAGAGCACGGAGGTGGTGGACGCCGAGGGACGAATCAGCCTCGACGAGTCCCACTTTGTGCTGCTGATCGTCGTGCCTGAGAGCGTGGACGAGCTCCATCTCGGCGGCAGCCAGAAGCGCATACAGTACGGTCGGGCGCAGAGTGAGGCGGCGGCCGCCAAGGAGCGCTTCTTGGCAGCCTCGGGCTCGGACATGGGCTCGGAAGAGCTTCTGGCGAGTCTGAGGTGCGCGGTGTGGTCCGAGAAGGCGGTGAATCCCTGAACACGAACACGCGAACACGATTTACTACTAACTGTTCGTTTTGCGTTTGTTAGCTGTTAGTAAAGAATCGATAATTTGGGCTGCAAACTTACAATAGTACAGTACGACAGACATCTTCAGACGACACTCAGACGACAGACTCGTCTTGGCGGCGGCCAAACGAAAATTTACGCGCCACAGACTCACATTCCCCACAGTTTTGCTGCGGCTCGTCCTGGTGCGTAAAGGGAGCACGAGTCGCGCTCCACAGTGGCGAACGCATGTCATCCGCGGATCTGGAGGCTGCGAACCTTCTGGAGCTGCTCGCGGCCGGCGCACCGAGGCCGCTATTCCCCGAGCCGCCCCCCCCATCCCCCCATGCGCCCCTTCCCGATCGCCCGGCGGCGCCATCAGCGGCCCCGCCGGCTCCAAAAGCGGCAGCTGGACCGAGCCACGCCCCGTCGGCACAGCGCACGCTTTCGGTGCCCATTCTTCCTCGAATGCCGCCGCCTCCGCCGGCACCACCGCCGCCACCGCCTCCACCGCCTCCACCGGCACCACCGCCTCCGCCGCCTCAGGATGGGATCACGCTCATGCGGAAGCAGGCATGGTACGCATTCCTCATGGGCACGCACCCACGAGTCGGCAGCGGGAGCAAAGTCTTCGGACTGCACCAACAGGTGCTGCGCAACATCTTCGAGCACGTGCGATCACCCGCGGGGCTCGCACTGGAGATCACCAAGCACAGCGTGCATCGCGTGCGCGGCCCAAACGACTACGTCGTCTCCAACCTGCGCAAATTTGCCATCGAGACGGTCGTGTTCCACAGAAAGTCGCGCCGGCCCGCCGAGCACGGGCTGTGGCTGCGCGCGACGGTCTTCTGCGAGGATGGCACCGCGGTTTCGCCCTGCTCGACGTGCCAGACCGGCTGCGAGAACTGCATGCTCCTAGGCGACGTCGAGGCTCCGCTCATCGACGGCGTCGCCTTGTTCCGCGAGGTCAAGATGGGTAAACTGCTGCTGAGCGCACGGCACGCTGGGCACCGCTTTCGGCTCAAGATCGAGCCCAAAGATGCGGCGGTGCGCGCGGCGTACCCGTGGTTCGTTGTGCTCTCGGAGCCCTTCCGCGTCGTGACCAAGCTGCCGCCGCCGCCGCCGATGGACGCCACACAGCCACCGCTTGCGGGCCTGCCTCAGCGCCCGCTGCCGCCGACGCTCATGCCGCCGATTGCGCCGCCGAGTGCGGCGCGCCTGCCGATTGCGCCGCCAAGTGCCAGTGTTGGCGCCAATGTGGCCTCCGGCCTAGGAGCTACCGGTAAGCTGCAGCCCGGATGCGCCCTCATGTCGCCGCCCCTGCCTTGCCTGCCGAGCTCTGTGGGGAGCGCTCCCTCTGTGGGGAGCGCTGTGGGGAGCGCTCCCTCTGTGGGGAGCTCTCTGATCGGCGCTGTGGCGAGCGCTCCCTCTGTGGGGAGCTCTCTGATCGGCGCTGTGGCGAGCGCTCCCTCTGTGGGGAGCTCTCTGATCGGCGCTGTGGCGAGCACTCCCTCAAGCACGAGTGTGCCCAGCGCTGTGTTGGGCACAGGGCTGCCGCCGTCCACCTCGGCCCAGATGCCACAGGCACCACACATTCACATTCACACCTCGGCCCAGATGCCACAGGCACCGATCGCAACGCCGCCGCTGCAGCAGCTGGCGCCCGTCACGGCGCCCGCTCAGCCGCAGCCCCGCGTCGCTTCTCAACCGGCGCCCGTCATGGCGCCCGTCACGGCGCCCGTCACGGCGCCCGTCACGGCGCCCGTCATGGCGCCCGTCATGGCGCCCGTCATGGCGCCCGCTCAGCCGCAGCCCCGCGTCGCTTCTCAACCAGCGCAGCCAGGGCCGTCGCGCGCGCCGCCTCCCGCGCAACTCGAGCTCCCAAAGATGGTCCATAGCTTTCGATTGGGTGGCGTCGGAGCGCAGTCGGTTCTCATGCAGCAGCCGCCGCCGAGGCAGCCCGGGCTGGTCCTCGCGCCGCCGTTGGAGCCGTCCTCGCAGGTGGGGCTGACCGGCCAGCCACGTGGCACGGGCTCGATTGAAACGGCGCCGCGACTCTAGCTACGCTGTCAAAGGGACGACAACCACGGAGGAACGAAGATTGCACAGAGAGAGAGAGAGTGATGACGCATAGACGAACGCGACGAGAAAAACGAAACTGGTACAGGCATCGATTCGCCGCGAGACGATGAAATAATGGGTGCATGCGTTCCACGCTCGTGCTGGGCGCGTAGCTATAGCCGCGAGGTCATTTGGGGCGGGGGTTGCGGCGGTTTTCTTTCTTAACTTCACAGGAAACCCTTCGCGTGAACGATGTCCCGTCCATGAAGAGCGCCTTTTTGTACGTGTGCGCCTATGACCCGCTTCGCCGTGGTGCCACACCGGCAACTGTACGTGAATGGCAGCTTTCACGTGCGTGTGGCCAAGAATGTGCCGCGCTTCGACCCCGGCGCGGAAGCGCTCGAGCACCTCCAGCGTGAGGGCTATGTGGTCGTAAGCGTTGCCAATTCTTCCGAAGTGGCGCACGCGCGCGAGCTCCTGTGGCGCTTCTTGGAGAGTACAGGAGAAGGAGTGACTCGCCATGATGCCTCCACATGGATCGCCAACGGCCCAAACAATTACGGCATCTTTTGGGGGCACGGTTCGGGGCAGTCGCGGCTGCTCTGGCACATCAGGACGTTGCCTCGGCTGTTGCAGATGTTTGAGCTGGTGCACGGCACGCCGGATCTGATTACGAGCTTCGAAGGCTTTTCCATGTTTCCTCCGGAGCGCGTGGAGGCGCAATGGCGGCTGGGCGAGGCGTGGTTTCATACGGACCAGAATGCAGCCAGCCGGCCCGGGCTGCAGACGGTGCAGTCGTTCACGTCGCTGTATGATCAGGATGCCTCCACCGGCGGCTTCGTAGTCGTACCGAAGTCGTGGCTGTACCATGATACTGTCACGGAGCGCATCTACCGTGCGGCACCACGCACGCCGCCCACGCAGCAGTTCCTGATGGTGCCTGCGGATGATGAGGTGCTCTCGCGACCTCATCGACCACGGCTCATCAAGGTGCGCGCCGGAGATGCGATCCTGTGGGATTCCCGTACCGTGCACTGCTCCACGCCGCCGCTGCGCAATCGGCGCACGCCTAAGGCCACGCCCGAGGCGGAGGCATCCGCCAAAGGCAGCTCGGACCCCGCTGCTTCAAACGAGCCCGTTGAGGCTCCTGCGCGGGTCGTTGTCTACGCGTGCCTTGCTCCGCGAAGCCGCGCCACGGACGAAGTGCTGCTGCAGCGCCAGCGCGCGCTCTTTACACAGCAGACGTGCACTCACTGGCCGTTTGAGATGGCGTGCCTCGACACACCGAGCGCCGTTGGGCAGCGAGCGAGCGACCCACTTCGGTATGCGAGCAGCCGCGTCAAGCATCTAGTGGGCTACACGGACACTCAGATCTTAGGATGGCTGCACGGCAAGGGTGCGGACGTCAGTGCTGGCGCGCCCATCGGCCCGTTCGACACGCCCGCGCCAGTTCGGGTGGTTGCCAAGGGAGCCGAAGGCGAGGCACTGTGGGAAAGAAACGCCTGCTGGGCAGCGTGCCCGTGGATCCGCCGGATGCGTGGCCCCCGGCTGCAGTTCCGGAATGCTTTGCCGTCTAGTGTGCGAAAATGTAGATTTAGATGTGCGCCCGTTGGCGAGAGACTCTACGCGCGCGCGCTTTGACGTGTACATGGGCCATGATTGGGAGTATGGGATGCCGCACACCATGCTACGGTTCGTTTACGATTTGTACCTTATCCTCTCGATCCAACGCCAGCACCCAGCGGGGGCGCGATCCCAGTTTCGCTCAGCGCGCCCTGGGGTGAAATCGCAATCGGTTCCCTGGGAGCTACACGCGGGCCAATCATGTCTTCACTACGGCAAGCCCTTCATCACCCTTAATGGCTTAGAAGAGCTTGGCGCCGGTGGCGAGCTCCTGGCCGACCATGCCGGCCATCGCGAGCATTGCGAGCCGTCCGTTGTTGAGCTCCTTGGTCTGCATCTCGGCGAATTCTGCCGGGCTGGCCGGCTTGAGGCCGAGGGGATCGAAGCCGAAGTCGCCCGCCTTGTGGTCCGACTTGATCGCCCACATGCCGTCCTTCGGGTTCATGAACGAGAAGACGGAGAAGACCTCGAAGATGGCGAGCGAGCACACGACGGGGAAGAAGAACGCCTGGAGGGGCGTCTCCTGGAAGGCGATGTACGACGGGACGTTGATGTTGCCACCGAAGAGCGGGTGGAACTGCTCGCCCACGAGGAAGCCGAGCGACGCCAACATCGCGACGCGGCCGTGCTTGAGCTCGGCCTCGCGGTAGAAGCGGACCTTGCCCTCGGTGACGCCCTCCGCGCTGGCGTAGCCGAGGGGGTCGAAGAAGCCGAGTGGGTCCGTGATGCCAGGCATGGCCTTCATGATCTCAAGCGGGGTCGGCGGCGGCACGACGACGTCCTTGGCCTGCATCACGATGTTCATGGGCGCGCGCATGGCGAGGCCGGAGAAAGCGGAGGACGCGGCGACATTGATGGCAAGCATGATTGTAAGCTGCGATACGAGAAGGGCGCGGGCAAGCAGACGAGGTGAGCAGGTTGGGATTGTTGTGCACTCACGCAGAGACTACGTTTTGGCAAAGGCAAGGCTCGTCGGCACACATCGGGATTCTGGATGTACAGGAAAAGTCAGCGAAACTTCCAGTCTGCTGTCTGCAGACTCGCACCTAATATGCTCATAGGAATCTACTGCAAGATCATCAATAGCCACGCAGCGACGCAGGTTAATGAATGTCTCGACAGGTCTGGTTTGACGGTTTGTTTGGTTTGACCTTCCTACATTTGCGCTCGATGTCCGTGAATCGGTTCGGTTCTTGAGGTTTGTTTGTGGAATTTTGTCTGTTTGTGTCCCTCTCAAGAGATTTCCGGCCCTTATACTGCCCTAATCCGACCTTGCACCCGAAACGGCCTGGGAGACTGCGGTTCTGTGGGGAGGCGTTGGCCGGACGGAATCGAGACGGCGAGAATGTCCGCGTTGAGCGATAGTGACGGTTCAGGAGGATCTGCCACGGCCGTCTTCGTCAGCGGCGCGCTTGCCGGTGTGGTCTCGCGAACGGCAACGGCGCCCTTGGACCGTCTGAAAACCATGCAGATGGCGGGATGCAGCTCCTCCCATGCTGCTGCAAGTTGCACCAGAGGGGCACTCGCGATCATTTTCCGTAGCTCAGGCATCACGGGACTGTTCCAGGGCAACACAGCCAACATCATGAAGGCGATGCCTGAGGTCGGCGTCAAATTCCTGGCTTTTGAGCAGTTCGCCTGCTCCGATCCCAAGAGGAAGTCACTCTTGGATCTTCTAGCCTCGGGCGCTGCTGCCGGCTTCGCTTCCACGCTCATCATCTACCCCCTCGAGGTAGCCAAGACGCGAATGGCTCTAGCACCCCACGGCTACTACAGCTCCGTCTTCGAGTGCCTTCGAACGACAATACGATGCGAGGGCGTGGGGGCTCTGAGTCAGGGCCTCGGCGCCTCGCTCGTGGGAATCGTGCCCTTCTGCGCGCTAGATCTCGCCCTCTACGCTACGCTCAAGGACCATGTGCAGCAGCGCACCGGCGGCGAGCCCAGCAGTATCGTGCTGTTGGGCTGCGGCGCGTGCAGCAGCGCCGTTGCGCAGGTCGCCACGTATCCACTCGCCCTCATTCGGACGGTCATGCAGGCGGCGGGCATGCCGGGTTTTGAGAACACACGCTACGCAAGCATGTTGGACTGCGCAGCCAGGACTGTCGAGCTGCGAGGCATACGCGGGCTCTACCGCGGGCTGCTACCGAGCATGATGAGAGGTGTGCCGTCGCTCTCCCTCTCGTATGTGGTCTTCGAGCAGACGAAGCGATGGCTGGGCGCGCACTCGAGCTCAACGGCCACAATGAGGCCGTGCTGAGTTCATGCTGAGGTCATTCTGAGGCCATGCTGAGGCCATGCGGTCGCACGCCTCGATGCGCGTGTGCGTGAGAAGAGATGCGCTCTCAATGGAGGCGCAACCACGGCGCGTGGAGCCCGTGGAACGAGTTCACATCCGTGCAGGTGAAAATAGAGATTACAGCTGTTAGTAGCAGACGCGAGAGGGCATTGGGGTTTTGTGTGTTGCGTATACTGTAGTCAATACGTCACCCACCGGGCTTTATTTTAACCCGATCATTACCTGATCGACTGGACACTGTTATCGAAACACAGGGGTGACGGGGCCACGGTTCGCGGCGCGCGGGCGGCGGCGGGCGGCCGCGGCGCCGGCGGCGGCCGCATGCGGGTTGCGGGCGGCCGGCGCGCATGCCATGGCGGCATGGGCGGCCGGCGGGACCGGCGGGGCGCCGGCCGCCGCCGCAATAGCTATGGGGCTTAGCCGCGCGAGCTCGCGGCTCCGTCGTTAAGTCGTGCGCGGATGGCGCCGCCGTCGCGTCGGACGCGTCGGACTAGTAACGCGGATTCCATGGCGGATTCGGACCCGGCGCTTCTGGCCCTGGTACGCTGTGAGCTTTTTTTGTTTGCGGCGGGGAGTGGGCGTTGGCCGTTGCGTTTCGCGCCACCCGATTCATCGTTACGTTAACCGATCCCAAGCCAGTCTACAAGTACAACCCACCGCGCCTCCGCCCGCGTCGCCGCCGCGCGGCGGCCGGCGGGCGCCGGCACGTCACCATCCTCACCTTCGAGTCCGCGGTCTGGTTTATCCGGCGCCACACACTCGAAGCGCGCCTGGGCCAGCCCGGACGACACACCCGCGAATCCGAGCATGCGGACACACATCTTTGATCTTAGGTCCCAATCGCTTACAGCAGGCGATGCCGAAGCATGCGCACTGGCCATAAGCCGAGGGACACGCGAGGGTCCGTCGGGTACTGCTCCGAGAATTGGGCGATCGGGGTCGGAAGGTTGAAAGGTGGTTTGGTCAGATCTTGCGGACGATACTCGCCGCTTGCACATCCGATATCGCTGTTCACAAAGGCGTCGTCGGTCTCGAACGTCGTCAATAGAGCGAAGCGTGCTGGCGAGCGCGCGACCATCCGGACAAAGCGGAGGGCGTCATCTGTGCACAGGTGCTGAAGCATCTGCCTCGAGAATATCAGGTCGGCACGAGGCAAGGGCGAAGCACCAGAAACGACATCAGCCTGCAAAAACTGCGTGCTACCATCTCCGTAGAGCGCATTGTTCCGTGCCACGAGTCGCGCAACAATGTCGACGCCGACGTACTCAATCGGAGTTACGGCCTGCGCTGCCGCTGTTCGGTTGCGTAACTCGCGAAGGAGCGCGCCGGCGAAGCACCCGTCGCCGGACGGAATGTCTGCAATCGACCGAATGTCAAGCGTGTCGACGACCTTCAGCACGGCTTGCAATGCGGACGCACCCTGCCCTGCTGCGACATTGGACCAGCCAGACGAGCACAGAGCTCCATCCATGCCGTTGACCCACCGGCCCTCATCGTAGACGCGTTCAAAGGCACGCTCACGCTCAGCCGACGTTGTAGCCTGGGTCGCGGCGAGGCAGCAGGCTTGGAAGAGGCTGAGCGCGCGCATCTGTTCTTGGTCGGGTCAGAGTGTCGCGAGTGCGCGTCAGACCTGCTTTCCCCGCTTCGAGGCTCCCACGCGTCTTCTTGGTCAAGTCCAACTACCCTGCTCTTGATATTCGGGTCAGATCTTGTGTTCGCTGGTTCGGCGTAGAGATCACACACGACCACTGTGAAGGCCTTTGCATGGCGCTTCCGTAACATCTTCCGCCATCCTAGCCACCGACGCCCAAACCCTCCTCAACGACAGAAGCGCTGGCACATGCTTTCATTTATCGCGCTCGTACCCTTTGCTGCCCTCGCAAGCAGCGCGCCCGCTGCTTTCCGTTCTTCAGCTGCGTCGGCACCTGCTTCAGCCGGCCCGGCAAGCGTCGCGGCGGTGCTCAGCAACTTGCAGTGGCCATCGAGCGGACCGCCGCCCGATTTTGCGGTGCTCACTGTACCTCAGGAGCATGCCGACTCCCTCCACTCCTTCTCCGACGAGATCGCTCGTAAGCTTTCTGCTCGGATCTTGATCGGCGTGCTCGGACAGGCCATCGGCGCCGGCAAGGAGTTTGACCAGGAGCCGGGTCTTTCGCTCATCGCTGGGACATTGCCTGCGGAGACGGCGATCACGCCTTTTGTGGTGAGCGAAAGCCGCATGCCATCATTGAGCACCTTTGATGATGGAGGAGAGGATCGCGCAGGCTTCCTGGTATTTGCAGACCCATACTCCGCGGTGTCGCAAGTCGCGTCCCTCCTCAACGAACTGTGCCCGTCGAGCGTCGTCGCGGGCGGGCTCTCTTGCCCTGTCTCTGACAGCAGCCCCTCGCTCGCGCTCTTTGAGAACGGCGCGTGCCGCGCTCTACCGACCGGCTCGCTGATCGGGGTGCGACTCGCAGGCCCCAATTTCGAGATGCACTCGTGCACTGCGCAGGGGGCCGCGCCTGTGGGGCCGTCATTCGTCGTCACCAAGGGGGAGGGCAACCTGGTGACCGAGCTCGACGGGCAGCCGGCGCTCGAACGGCTGCAGGAGGTGGCGCGAGCGGCAGCGCGAGAGGAGGGCGGCGAGCGGGTCGTCAAGCTACTGCAGCGCGCCCTCCTGGTGGGCTCCTCCATTGAGCCCGATGAGATCGACGAAACTGACGAAGCGGGGAGCGCGGCGGGTGCGGATAGCGACGCCCAGGACGGCGCTCGGGGCGGCAGGCGCGCTCCAGTTGTGGCCGAAGGCGAGCCTGACTTCCTAATTAGGGGCGTCCTCGGTGCGGACAGCAAGGGTGGGCTCTACATTGGCGATCGGGTCACGCCCGGAAAGTCGCGCGTCCGCTTCCATTGCCGGGACGGGCAAGCGGCTCATGAGGAGTTGACCGTGCTCCTCCAACGGTATCGGCTCACCCGCCAGTTTTCGGGGCGCTTTGACGGGGCGCGCTCGCGCCCTCTGGGCTGTATGCTCTTCTCATGCAATGGGCGTGGTCGGCGCATGTACGCGCCGACGGCGGGCGCCGAGGTCCCTTACACTGTGGCCAACCATGACTCGACCGTTATCCGAGAGGCCACGGTGCGGGACTTGCCCATCGGGGGCTTCTTTTGTAACGGTGAGCTCGGGCCCCTCGGCGTGAAGGGCGTGAGCGCGCCCTCGGCGGAAGGGAGCGTGAACACGTACCTTCACGGCTTCACGAGCGTGGTGGCTTTCTTCTACGACACGACCTCTGATAACCTCTGATTACCTGGCTTTCTTCTAGGACACGGCCGATCAGTGACGAGATGAGCGCGCGCGACCCTGCGCCGTGCGCCCCCACCGCCCATGCGGGTTACGCGCGCTGCGCTGGTGGGAGCAGGGGGACCGGCCGCCGCGGCGGGAGACCTGACGACCGCGAAACCGAAAGCTGTAACACCTGTGAGCGTCTGCGGCAGAGCCGCCGGTCCGTACCGAATGTGCCGTCCTCCGATAGTCCTCCGAGTTTCGTCGCGCTCCCCGCCGTCCTCCGAGGACCTCGTCTCGTCGACCTTCACGCCAGCCCGGGGTCGGTGCGCTTCCGTCCCGTCCCGCGCACCGGAATCGACGCCGCTACCTCGTACCTGCCCCGGGCCGGCCGGGCGCGGGGTCCGCTCAGCGGCGGACCGGCCCAGTGCGTCCGTTGATCGGAGGTACTGTCTCGTACTGACCTCTCTCGACAGCATGAAGGTACAACTGCAGGTGAAAACCCAGCTTTTTCTTCTCTGCTCACACATGACACACCCGATAATGCATGCAGTCTCTTTCTGACCCTCCCTCGCTCCCCGCGTCACACCGGGCACACATGTCACAACACCGTCCTACAACCGAGGTCGTGACGAGACGTGCTCGTCGTCTCCTCTCGTCTCCAGACACTGCACGCCCGCGCCGCGCCCCGGTCGGCGAGCCGCGTGTCTTGGTGCTCGCATGTCTTGGAGCACCGGCCACCGCTCAATCCCCATCCTCCTCGCCGCCGCCAGTTCTCCAGTTCAGAACGGCAAGAAGGACTTGATGATCGCGACGACGAACTCCTTGCCGACGGTGCTCTTGATGTCCACCTTGGGCGGCGCCCACCAGCCACCCGCCTTCATCTGCTCGCACGCGGCGAGCATGCGCGTCAGCAGCTCGTCGTAATTCTCCTGCTTCCAGTCGAGGGAGAAGAGGCAGCGGCCCGTGCCCACCCAGGAGAGAGCCACGCCCGCGTCCTTCATGTAGTACTGGAGCATCCAATGATACCTCCCTGGCTCCGTGTAGAGCATCGACCATACCGAGAACCAGCTGGCCAGCTGGAGCGGGTACCCTTGCTGCTTGAAGGCCGCGTTCGCCTTGAGCACGAACGCGTCGATCAGGCTGTGCATCTGCCGGTACAGCTCCGGCGTCTCGGGCCGTGAGTGCCATTTTAGGAAGGCGTTCATCGAGCCCATCACGGCGGGGTGGCCTGCAAAGGTGCCGATGACGTAGGCGACGCGCGCCGCCTTCTTCGGGTCCGAGCGCGTCATCGGCCCCTTGTTGCCGCAGCACACGCCCACTGGCAGTCCGCCGCCGAGGGTCTTGCCGTACGTGACGATGTCGGCCTTGACGTCGTACGCCTCCTGCGCGCCGTTGGGAGCCACGCGGAAGCCCGTGTACACCTCGTCGAAGATGAGGTACGCGCCCGCGTCGTCGCACGCCTTGCGCAGCTGGTGCAGCCACTCCTTGTACCCCGCCTTGGCGCCCACGGAGCGGTTGTTGCTCGAGAGCACCAGGTCGGACGGCGGCGAGGAGTTGAGATGGAAGCACTGGAGCGGATTGACGAGCACGCCGGCGATCTCGGAGGAGCGAGCTCGGATGACGGCGAGCGAGAGCGGGTTCATGTCCTTGAGGCAGAGCACGTCCATGGGCGTGCGCTCATTCCCCGCGGCCGGCTGCATGCCGTCCCACCAGCCGTGGTACGCGCCGCCAAAGGTCACGACGAGAGGCTTGCGCGTGTTGAAGCGAGCGCAGCGCACGGCGGCCATCACGGCCTCGGTACCACTCATGTGGAACGAGACCTCATCGAGGCCAGAGACCTGCTTGATCATCTTGATGTTCTCGAGCGTGATCTGGTCGAGCGAGCCCAGGTAGAGGCCCTTGTCCTTCGCCGCCGCCCAGCCGGCGGTGATGAACTCCTTGTACTTCTCGTAGCCGCACACGTTGACGCCGTACGAGCCGGAGACGTCGAGTGACTCGTTGTTGTCGATGTCGACGACCGACGCGCCGCGCGTCTCCTTGAGGGCCATCGACGGGTCGAGGTAATCGTTCGTCACCTTGTTGAAGGGCGGGAAGCACCGGCCCGAGGTGAAGCGCACGTCCGAGATGAGCGTCTTAAGCTCCGCGCCAAAGTTGAGGCACTGCTTGTACTTCTTGGACCACTTCGCCTGGAGGGCTTCGAGCGCGAGCCGGCGTTGCGAGGCGACCTCCTCGTCGGCGCCGTCCGCCGAGAAAAAGTCCTCCTTCTGAATCGAGAAGCGTGGCAGCAAGTCGACAATGAACGGGAACGTGATCGTGAGCGGGAAGGTGGCGAGCAGCGTGAGGACGATCTGGTAGGCGCGGTACGCGGCGCGCAGCGCGAGAACCGTCGCGACGGCCGCCGCGGCGTCCAACTGAAAGCCGTTCGCCACCGCGAGCTGCCACCCGCCGTAGCCGCCGACGACCCAGAGCAGGAGCTTGCCCTGGATCTTGGGCGGGTAGAGGATGAGGAGCGATGCCAGGATGGCGATGAGCGCGCTGTTGGTGTCAAAGTAGTCAGCCACGTCGAATGTCGGCGCCATCGGCGGCGGAGGCGGCGGCAGCGACTTCTTGCCGAAGCCCAACATTTCAGATCGTGACGCGTCTTCGGCGATCACACTGATGATACATGTTCATAGTGCAGAACGACCTTTTTCTCGTGAAGGCACGATTAAGGTCGCGTAAAAAATCCGTGGCGCGTGGGCAGCCCACCCGCTCGTCATTTGACTGAGGTTGTGGGAAGCCCACCCGCGCGTCATTTGAGTTGCGGCTCGTGGCGCGTATGGTGCTCGCCTACAATGTATTGCACCTGTCACTGCGCGTAACCGCGTAAGCAGATGCAGGGCGTGGGCGATGAGGTGAGGCGCAACGCCACTACGGAAGACGATGCCAGCAACGTGACGCGGCCGTTTCAGACCATCGTGAGCTCCTTCTCGAGCTGCCCCTCGACCTGGGCACGCAGCGAAGGCACGCAGATCGAGAGGAACAGCGCGAGGAGGCCGACAGGCAAAATCCAAAGCAGCGCGAGGAACCAGAGCACGAGCCCGTAAACTTGAAGAACCAGACCTGCAGGGCAGATGCAGCGTCTCGCCGAGCACGTGGCGGTCAGAAAGGGAGCCGCAAATAGGGAGCCGCACGTAGCCAGTAGAAGGCAAGGAGCGAGGTATGCTATGCACCTGGTTCTTGCTCGACTCGCCAAAGACGGCGCGGAAGACCGTGATGACGCAACTATTGTAGAAGAAAACAACGAAGAAGAGCGGGCCATACCAGAGGAAGAAGAGCAGAGAGAAGAGCGTCAGGCCCTTGAGCGGCGCCACGCCAATGAGCCGCTTCTTGCAGCAGTTGACCGTGTTGCCAGTCATGCCTCCCCAGTACAGGAAGATGGCGAGCGACTTGATCGACTTGGCCCGGTCGGCACCCTCGGCCTCAACCAGCTCCGCGTATGCCTCGCCTTCGCCCTCGGAGCGAACGTTGAGCTCTCCCATCTTGCGAGCATAGGCCACTCCGGGCAAATTGACTGCCGAAGTGGCGCTCCCAACATCGGTTGCCGAGAGAAGCTTCTTTGCGATTTCATCGCCATGCCCAGAGGCCGCCGCGAGCTCGGTGTGGAGGCCATCGCAGTAGGGGCATTCGATGGTCGAGTTGACAGCCACCATGATCGCCTCCACGTAGTCGTGCTCGATGGCCGCTCCACAGCAACCCGTGTAGGCCCCGAAGAGGCCGGAGAGGTGCGAGTTAAGGATGGTGATGTGGTCGGACAGGCAGGGCATTGCGGTCCAGCGCTTGCCTGTGGGCCCATCGAGCGCGCGCTGCAGGCAGTTGCGAGTGTCGACGGCAGCTTCGCTCATCTCGCTCCCAGGGCGTCGAGGGGTATGGAAAAACCGTTTTTTCAATCTTCGGAAGTTTGAGGAATTTGGGGGAAGTTTGCGAGTTTAGGAAAGTTTTGAGGCGTCGGAATTTGCTCACTCAACGAGGGTCGATCGGGGTTCTCCGCAAGAAAACAAGCTCTATTCGGAACTTCGTGGAAAAAAGGTTGCGGGGAGTCGAGGGAGTCGACCTTCGTCCAGCGTGAAGAGGGCTGTGGGGAAAACCTTGGGTATGCGCGCCTCGCGTCTCGCCACCACTGTAAAGCTGCCTTTGGCTTTGCTTTCGTGGTCTGGCGCACAAGAGCGCGCAGAGCCATGGCAAGCGGAGGTGGCTCCGACCCGTCCGAGGACGTGGCGAAGCTTTTCGCGGTGACTGAGTGCCTCGTCAGTGCAGGCATTGCCCCGTCGATTCACCAGGGCCGCGGAATCGTCGTCTCTGCGTTGTCCAAGAGCACTGTGAGAGCCACGATCGAATTCAGTGATGATGAGGAGGACTTCAGCTTCGAGATCGTCAAGGAGGAGCTGTGGCGCGCGGTCAGGCTCTCAGGCTTCTCGAGGAGCATGGTTGCGGCAGCGAGGTTCCGTCCGCGGCGACGAGTTTCGACAGCAAGGCTCTCCGCGTCAGGATGGCTGGCATGTACCTGACGACTGAGATGCCCTCGATGGGGAGAGCGTCGAGCTCGTCAGGCGTTGTTCCTTCGGCACGTACGTGTGCTAGTTCTTCTTCCCCAGCCGCGGCGCTTTCAGCGCCGCCTCGCTCGGGTACCCCCGCGACGAGTGAGCCGCGGGCTGTTGTTGTTCCTGAAGCCGTCGGGTCAAGCCCGAGCACTCGAGTGGCGACGCCGCGTGTGGCGTCGACGGTGGAGCGCGAGGCGCGCCGGGAAGCAGAAGCCGAGCGCGGTGGTCGCCCGGCAGACGCGCGAGGCCCAGCGGCTGTTGCTGATGATCGCCGCGGGGGCGATCACGCACGTTTCGTGCGCTATACGCACGACGAGGCGGCGGTGCGCATCCTCGAAGAGATGAGGGCGCATCTGAGTTTGGTACATCGCAAGTGGCGCAGGTACGCACGGGCGTTGCAGCGAGTGACGTACTTCGCTCGTCTGCGCGTCATTAGCTCGGGTGGCCGAGTGCGGTACGCTGATGCGGGGCCGGCTGGTCCTTCAAGGGCGGCGGCGGCGGCTACTCCGCGTGTTCCGGAGCCAGCTCCAAAGGGCCGTCGTAATGCCGCGCCGCAACCGCGGCGCGCTGCGACGCTCGCCTCGTGCATGGCGCGTGGTCCAGATGCACGTGCATCTCCTACGACAGGTCGGGCGGGTGCCGCTGCGGCGGTCGATCTCGACGAGCTGCAGGGCGAGTACGATGAGGAGGAGGATGGCGTCGATGGCTCTTCGGATGACGTCAGCGTCAAGTCCGAACCGGAGGATGGCGATGCGGAGTCGCTGCTCGAAGATCTTCGCGCAGCGGCGGGCGACGGGGGTGCTCGCGCAGCTCCGCCGCACGATAAGCTGGGTGATGACCCGGTGCGCCTGCTGCAGGCGTTTGTACCGCCTCAGATGACGGAGAAGGCGACTTTGACAGTTGTCAAGTTCATGATCGAGCACTTGCGCGAGACGCTCATCTCGACGGGGGCTCGGGTGGCTGCTCTCGGTGATGAGGACTGCCTTAAGAGCCTACAGCTGGCGGGCATCATGATCGTGCGCCTGGCTGGGTTTACGAGCCAGTCGCCGAGCGAGCTGGTCAGTTCGGCAGCTGTGCGAGCGGGTACGCCTGTGCCGTGCAAGACGTCCGTACAGGGCGCAACGGCGCTGAAGGCGCTCCGCGAGATCGTTTCTGAGCACATGGAGGGGCGAGAGGGCGGGCAGCATGCTGCCGCGTCCGGCGCAGCAGGGCGCATGCGGACTTCGTCTCTCAGCTCGTCGGGTGTGCTCATGCAGAAGCTGGGTCTGCCAGTGGCTACCACGCGCCTGCAGATGTTTCATGTGGCGGACGCCGGCAGCTCCTACAAGGGGGGGCCGGAGGCGCTGGGCCAGAGCATCTTCGAGCGGGGGCTGCGTACGATATCGAATGATGCCGCCGCCCGTCAGCAGCTGGTGGACCTCGTCGCGATGCTCGAGGAGGGCTTGGCCGACGCGGGGGCGGTGCGGAAGGGCGGCAAGAGGATGACGCCCGGCTGTCTGTTTGTTCGCGCGGTTGCGGAGCTCGTTGGCACGGCTCTCGCGAGCAGCGCCAACTCCTCGACCATGTGGGCACACGTCTTCCTGGCAGAGCAGTGCGGCAAGCCGTCAGCGAGCAGCCGTGAGAGCATGCAGCACGACCGGGGGTACGAGTACCTCGACATCGTCTGGCAGGCGGTGTGCTCGGTGCGCGCGGGTGTCGAGCAGGTGCTGCAGCAGGAGTGGAGGCGCCTAATGCGCCGCGAGAGCCTCGACACGACCGAGCTCGCCAACGCCTGTTGGTACGGGCGGTGGCGCAAGTTTGACCTCAAGAAGGCCATCACGTCCGAGCAGACCTCTAGCTGGCTCGGCGTGGTTAAGG
>Ga0210243_100422_pt1 | contig 35716 bp, 15 predicted proteins | sample ChrtobMeP5a_32mM_FD_155461 | JGI IMG/M metagenome (GOLD analysis project Ga0210243, IMG submission 155461) | Chrysochromulina tobin associated microbial communities from unialgal haptophyte culture, Seattle, Washington, United States - P5a_32mM | ecosystem: Host-associated > Algae > Haptophytes >...
CCCGCCCTCGCCCTCGCCCCCGCCCTCGCCTCTCCCGCCGTCCACCACGCCCTCGCCCTCGCCCCTCGCGCCGCCCCCTTCGGTGCCGGGAGCGATCGAGGTGACCACGTACCAGGTGGCGATCGGCTTCGTTGCTGCGGAGCCGATCGAGGCCTTCACGCCTGCCCGGCTAGCCAACATCTCGATCTCGGTCGCCGCCGAGTCGGGCGTGGACCCCAGCGCGGTCACCACGGTCGCCTATGCCGGGTCCACACGGGTCGAGATCACCATTGTGACCACGGATTCGTCAATGAGTGCCGCCGTCGAGGAAACCTTGAGCACCTCCGTCTTTGCGGACGCGAACGCAGCGAGCGACTTCTTTGGTCTCCAGGTGACGACCGCCCCCACCATCGCCGTGGAGACGGTCACTCGGCTCGTCGCCCCCGAAGTCCGCGCCGGGCTCGATCGAGCACCGATCGAATCCACCAACAACCTCACCATCATCATCGCCGTTGTCGTCGGTGGCGGCCTTGGCTTGATTGCGATCTTGAGCTTCTGCTACTTCCGCTACCGTGGCAAGGGCAAGGCCTCCAGCCCGGCTCGCGGCCGTGCGCAGATTGGCCTCGGTGGAGCCTCCCAGTCGTCCCCGCGCGGCTCCGCTGAGATGGAGGACTTCAGCACCCGAAAGGGCGACAAGCCCTCCGTCGCCTCTGAGGGCACCATCGACCTCCAAAAGTCGACCATCGCCTCGGCTACTCCGCGCGGGGCTGCCAAGATCGCGGCGCTCAACGACATGGTCGAGCAGGCGAGCCGCGCCAGCAAGATCAAGCTCATCCCCTGGAACGAGCTCGAGATGACCGAGAAGCTGGGCGAGGGCACCTTTGGCACCGTGCACGCGTGCTCGTTCAAGGCGACGCCTTGCGCGGTCAAGCAGCTGCGCGAGGACAAGGAGTCTTCGGTTCAGCTGCTGGCCGACATGCTCCGCGAGCACGACGCGATGATGGGCCTGCGCCACCCGAACGTGGTGCTCATGCTCGGCATCGCCACCGACCACGTGCAGCGCGTGGGCATCGTGCTCGAGCTGCTCGAGATCCCGCTGCTCGAGCTGCTGCATGGAGGTGCCGAGTACAAGGAGTACCGCACGTGGCGCGCCTCGCTCCTCTCGATCGCGAGCGACGTGGCCAAGGGCGTCGCGTACCTGCACTTCAACAACGTGCTCCACCGCGACCTCAAGCCAGGCAACGTGCTGCTCGCGGACTCATGGGTGGCCAAGGTGGCCGACTTCGGCTCGTCCGCCAACGGCAAGACCTCGGCCACCGCCTCCGGCGGCGACGAGGCGCTCCATGGCACGCCGCCGTACATGTCGCCCGAGGTGGCGCGTGGCGAGAACAACCAGACGGCCGCGCTCGACGTGTGGTCTTTTGGCTGCCTCCTCGTGCACATGGGCACGCTGCGCCCGCCGTACTACTCGCTCAAGTGCAAGCGTGCGATGGACATCGTGCGCGTGGTGCAGCGCGGCGACGTCTCTCCGGTGCAGGTGCTCCTCGATGACGCCGAGCGGCGCGAGTACAAGTGCCCCGCCAGCATCGTCGCCCTCGCCAAGCAGTGCTGCCACCGTGAGCCGACGCAGCGGCCTGACATGCCGGCGATCGCGGGCGCGCTCGCGTCACCCGCTATCCAGACCGGCATCCTCAAGGGCGCTAAGGACGCGCGACCACTGGTGCGTCTGCAGCGCCCTCGCGCGTCTGCTGTCGAGGGTGAGGGCACGTTCGACGCGTCCAAGGCCACCTACGAATCCTCCGTGGCCGCGCCGTCGGCGCGTGGGGACGCAGCTGAGTCGCCCCGCTCCAGCCCCGCTTACAGCGCGTCCAAGTCCAAGTTCCGGAACATCTCGAAGAACGTTCCGGCTGGCGCTACCTCGGCGCGTGGCGAGCCCTCGCCCCGTGCCGCGCCCTCGGTCGGCTCGGCCTTCGAGAGCACCTTCGACGGCAAGGAAGATGCCAAGCTCGCGACCTTCAACCGCACCTTCGACGGCAAGGAAGATGCCAAGCTCGCCACCTTCAACCGCACATTCGACGGCACGGCAGATGCCTCCATAGCCACAGTCGACAAGACATCGATTGGTCTGAGCGCCCACCTCGCACGCGCCTCGATGGCCAACCTGGACGCTGGCAACAAGTCGCAGCGCGGCCAGGGATCGCAACGCGGAGGCTCCTCTGCGCGCGGCCAGTCCTCGAACCGCTCGCCCTCGAAGGAGGATGACTTCACTGGCACCTTCGACGCTTCGGCGCAGCACCTGTAAACTCTTGCACATCTGTAAACTCCGGAGGGTGGCTGGCCTTGCCAACGACCCTGGACCATGCAGTCGCGTGCACGGGACCTTTGTGTATACTTCGTTGAGTGTCGACGGGGGCCGCGCAACTGGAGAGTTGTCTTGGGTGGCGGCTCCTGCCCATGGACCACGGGCCGCGCAACTGGAGAGTTCTCTAGGGTGGCGGCTGCTGGCATCGAGCGCATTCGGGAAATGTGTGCCGCGAGGTGCACTAAGGGTTTCGTGGACGGATGCCGCGCAACTAGAGAGTTCTCTAGGGTGGCGGTACCGTGGCGGGGGAAGCTACAGGTAGCCGCGGACTTTCGGTACGGTGTTTGGGCCGGTGATGCGGAGTTGGCTTGGAAGAATGTCCACGTGGGTTCGCAGCGATTGCTTGTTTGCAATGTTCAGTCAGTCAGTCAGTTTCGTCGCGGTCCCCCCACTTGTTTGTGTTGAGCCTCTTAGTAGGCATCATTCTGACGGCGCCGCCGCACGGTAGGGGGGGTAACTATAATGTTGAAGAGTATTTACTAATAAATCCAATGAGCGTGATAATCCTTGTGGCACGTGTCGCGTCTCCGAGCTCTCACTGGTCGGCACGGGCGTTCGGTGTCCTCCGGAGGCGAGTTAGAGGTGAGCGACGGCCGACGCGACCACCGACCAGCGCCCTCCTGCCGTTTGTTTCGGGCTCGGCATTCGGGCACTCGCGCCTCGCCGCGCGCCTCAACACGATTTGAACGCCAGAACGTGGACGGGTGTCGGAGCCGGTGGCGCGGGGCGCGTCTGCTTGCCCGGCCGAGAGGCCCAACTTCGCCCGGAGACGTTAAGTGCGTCGGCCTCGTCGAGCGATGTCGCGCCGGTCGTGGTCGCCGGGAAGAGCGCTGTAGTGAGCGCTGGTGACGACGAGGGGCGTATCAGCACGCGCGGCTTGGCGGCTGCAGCACTCGCGCTCAAAGAGGAATTGCTTGCAGAGTTTGGGCGCTGCCTGGTGGCGGATGTGACTAGCGCCGTCGTGGGCGCTTTCGCTGGCCGCCGCTCCCACAGCCAAGGCGCTCGTGACGGCGCATGCTCGCCTTGAGGCATGATGGCATTCTTGGGGAGTAACACTTGCAGCTCGGGCGCTGGGCGAGTGGCCGGCGCAGACCGTTGCGGCGGCGGCTGCGGCGGCGGCTTCTGCGTCGGCTGCGACGGCGGCTGCGACGGCGGCGGCGCGTCCGGCACAGGCGACGGCACTGATGGCGGCGATGGACTCGTTTCGAGCGTGTCCATGGACACCTCTAGGAATGTCAGTTTGGGTGTGAGCTTGGGAGCCGCCGGCGCCGAATAACCCGCGGCGCCGACATGTACGCGTTGCAAGGCGGCCGCGGCGGACGACGGTCGCGCGCGGGGCCGAACAGCCGCCGCCGCCCACGCCGCCCTCTCACGTGCCGAGACGGTGGCGGCGGCCTCAAGGGAGAACACCTTTTCGCGAGCCACCGCCGTGGCCGCCACCTCCAAGGCAAACGCGGCCGAGGGGCTGATGATCGGAGCCATCGGATGATCACCTGCAGATGGCTCCGCTGCCGCTCGAACTGGCGCGCCCGCTGGCGCGCCCGCTGGCGCTTTGGCCGTCGCGCCCGTTGCATGCAAGCGCTCACCACAGCGCCCATCCGTGGGGCCCAGCAACCCCACCATGGACTCGAGCATCTGGCCGACCTCGCTGGAGAGGAGCAGCTTGGTGGCCGACGCTGCTTCAGAGTCCGACGCACGGTTTACCGCCGCAATCGCGTTGCGGCTCATTCCGGGCTGCGACACCGCCAGACCGCCAAAGAGGACCTCGAGCTCGCGCAGGCGCTGCCGGGCGCCGTGCAACAGCCTCGCCATCACGGCAGCCATCCGGCGTAGCCCATCAACCTCGTGGCGCGCGCTCCCGAGCTCGGATCGCACGTCACGCACCTCGATCCTTAGACTCTCCTCGAGCTGGCGAACGTGGCTCAGGCCCATGAGCTGCGCGTGCGCGTGCTCGAGCTCTGACCCCTGCCCGAGCACGTGGGCACGCCGCATGGCCTCAGGCGCCTCGCTCGCACTCGGCTGCACCAGCAGCGCGCGTGCCGCCTGCTTCGTCACCTGATGCGCGGCCTGGTTCGTCACCTGATGCGCGGCCTGGTTCGTCACCTGATGCGCGGCATGGTTCGTCACCTGATGCGCGGCATGGGCCGCTTGCAGCTCGGAGGCGTGCCCAGTACCCTCGCGCACCGCCACCACTTGCTCACGACGACGCGCCTCCTCGAGCTGCTTGGCAAGCGCCTCCACCTGCTCACGACGACGCGCCTCCTCGAGCTGCTTGGCGAGCGCCTCCAGCGCGGCGTGGTGCGCCCGCTGCTCGCTCTCGCGCTCCACCTGCTCACGACGACGCTCCTCGCGGTGCGCCTCGCTTGCGGCGAGACAGCCATCACGCAGCCTGGAGATCTCGTCCAGTAGCGCCGCGTGCGACTCCCCCTCAACCTTTCCCACTTGCGAAGCTGCGGACGCCGCCGTCGCCGCCGTCGCCGCCGTCGCCGTCGCCTTGGCCGCCGGCGCCTCCACTGTGGCCACCGCTGCCGTCGCTCCTGCCCTCGCAGGGGACCTATCCGCAACGGGAGTCGAATCGGCGGATACGACTGCGACAGCTGGCGCAGCAACGTGAACCGTCTGCACCGACGCATCTATGCGCGTGGTCGTGGCCGTTTGGGGCGCAGTCGTGGGCGCCGTCGGCCGAGGCGGAGAAGGCCGCAGCGGAGAGGCGCGTACCTGGGCGCCCCCCGTGGCTTGCAGCCGCTCCCGCTCCCCCTCGCTGTGCCGCAGCCGCCGCTTGAGCAACGCAAGGGAGCGAAAGTAGACGACGCCGAGCGACTGCGCTGCAATGTGCTGAAACCGCAACAGTTCACGATAGTCGCTCGCTTCGGCGGATGCCGCTGCTGCCGCCTGCGTTGCCGCTACCGCCTCTGCGATCGCGGCTGCCACGGCGGTGCTCTCGGCCTGCGGCGAGGCATTTGCAAGCCGCGGTCGCACCTCTCTCTGCTGCTGTTCCAGATGGGCGACCTCGCCGCGTAGCAGTGTGCACTCCCACTCGATCCTCCTCGGATTGATGCCACGCTGCCGGCAAAGATCGTCGTACGCCTTCTGAACCTGGCGGAGCTGCTGTCGCACGCGGAGCTCGGCCTCGCGGGCGTCCTTCAAGTTCGCGAGAAGGCTCACCACCGCGGTGCCACGCCTGGCCGACCCAGTATCTGCCATTTCCACGCACTGTGAGAAAAACGCCAAGTCTGTATGAAGGAACGGAAGTCCTGGCGGGAACAACCTGACTTGAATCTTTGACGAATTCTGCTTCACAAAGATCTAAAAAAAGCAGGCCAGAGAGGGTGAAGGGCCTGTAGAGACCTGCGTGACATGACCTCGGCCGTCTTCAGCGGCTACCTCGAGGAGCACAGCGAGCTGTGCGCGAGCATCGGTCGTTCAATCGCGCAGCTTCGGTCGCTCACAGACCTCAACGAACGCCGCAGCACCCAAGCGTCTGTCGAGACGGAGCTGATCAAGGCTGACGAACTCTTGCAACAGATGGACCTGGAGGCACGCTCTGCACCGAAGGTCAGCGCGCGCGAAATGCAGGCGCGCACCAAATCTTGCCGCGATGAGATCAAGGCCATGCGCGTGTCCCTCAAGCAGGCCCTCATTAGTGGGATTCCGCAGTCGTCTGAGCGTGGTGGTGGCGGCGGTAGCAATGGTGGCGTCAGTGACGACGAGGTGAGCGAAAACGATCGCGCGCGGCTGCTCAAGATGGGCGAACGCCTGCACGATGGCTCGAGCAAGCTGAAGACAGCGATGAAGGTTGCCCTCGAGGCTGAGCAGATTGGTATGAGCATCATGGGAGACTTGCGCTCACAGCGAGAAACGATCATGCACGCGACCGGCACCATGCAGCGAGCCAACGAGAGCCTCTCGCGCAGCAAGCGCACACTGTCGGCCATCAGCCAGCGTGCGCTCTCCAACAAGGTGCTCATGTGGGTGCTCATCGTGCTGCTCGTCTTGGCCGTGGTGTTCTTGCTTTACATCGAAATCGTTGGTGTCAGCAGCAGCAGCAGCAGCAGCCACAACAGGACGCACGGCTGACGAGGCCGGCCCTTTCGTAGAAGAACGCGACGAGCATCTCTACGCCTGCGGTCCCCCGCCCCACGGCATCTCCACGGGTGCAAACCCGGCGAAAAGGGACAGACGGGCCTACTGCGTACTGGTCTGATATATTACGTGTCGTCGTACATACTACATTTTAACCGCGTTTGCCGGGTTACTTTGCGCGTAATTCTATACAGTGATACGGTCGCGTACGATCATCGGATCTTGTTCTCATTGATCCCCGGGCTCATTTTGCTTTTTGGTATTGGATTAGAAGCGATAATTATGCAACCTGTTACACGAGTGCTTGACCGGGGAGTGCTTGAGCCGAGCGCGACCGGGATGCCACAGCGGACCTCTCTCTCCGGGTCGACCCCGCTAATGGGCAGCCAGCATGGCGCACGCGAGCCGCGACCGGCACGATGCGCATGCGTACACGCCCTACCCACACTGCACGAATTGCTCCCATCACGATTGGTGTACTGGATGGTAGGCTCACGCCTCAACCTACGGATGCTCCCATCACGATTGGTGTACTGGATGGTAGGCTCACGCCTCAACCTCTGGCGCCTCACCCTTCGTGAGGCCGGCCTTTTCTGGCGCCTCCTTCTTGGGCTTCCTTTTGAACACGGCGGCGAGGGACTTATGGTGCGGCTGCAGCATGTACTGGCTATTGAACTTGGCCTGGTCCTCGAAGCAGCACACGAAGATCGTCGTGATCGTGCAGTCGAAAACGTTCATGCACGCGGACGTCATGAGCACGGCACCGATGTAGATGGCGATCGCCGGGTACATTGGGACTGTGTTGCCGTTCATTTCGCACAAGTAGAAGCCAATGATGGCGCAGGCGAGCGGCGCGGTGAGCAACGAGATGATTCGGATGAGGAAGATGACGATGCCGTTCACCGTCACCTGGCCTGCGTGTGTTATGAAGAACACGCACGTCTGCCCGCACGCATAGCAGAAACTATGCCCGTTGGAGGCGACGAAGACGAGGCCATACATTGAGATCATCTTGACGGTGCGCCGAATGCAGCTGAGGCAGCAGCCGACGCAGAAGAAGGCGATCTTCATGATCATGCTGCCCTGGCCCTGGGCCTCCATCTGTTTCTGGACGTACGCGACGGCGACGCGCAGCATGTCGAAGAAAGCGATGATGAAGGCAGCAAAGGCGACCGAGCCCGTGTGGAAGATCAGCGTCAGCCACATCGATTTCGCGAGCGGCAGGCATTGTCTGTTCTCCTTGTCCCCCTTGAAGTAATACCACCAGCTGGTCGTCATCGACATGGACGTCCAGCCGACGCCAGCTACCCACTGGTACCAGACGAAGAAGCCGTACAGGTGGACCGCGAGCATGGCTATCTTCAAGTTGCCGCTCTCCGAGATGTCGCGCAACATGCCGCCGATCGGATCGACAGAGGTCGTGTTGGCGTACGAGAGCGCAAGGTCGTATGCCTCGGCCTTTGTCGTGCGCAGCATGATGACGCCGAGGATGAACCAGAAGGCCACTGCCACCTGAAGGAACGACATGAGGATGGGGAAGATGAGGAGGGTGGGTACGTCCTTGAAGACCGTGGTTGCCTCCTTGATGATTGCGGCGCAGATAGCAATCTTCTTGCGCCAGAGCATGATGCTGATCAACGTGATCACCGTGATCACCGCCAGAACCCAGAAGCCGGCCGTGTAAATCCAGTTGGAGCCATCCTCGACCGCGGCAAGCTGCGCGCCGATGACGTCAGGGATGGTCTGGTTGGCCTTGTTCGTGGCCTTGCTGATCAGGTCGGCGCCGCTCAGGCCCGCGATCGAGATGCCCGAGCGCGTGAAGCAGATGAGCAGGGCAAATACCTCGACGCCCACCAGCAGAAGGAGCAGGCCGTAGATAATGATCTTCGTGCAGAGGTAGAGGAGAATCATGTAAAAGACGGAGACGACGATGGGTGCAAGGATGCCAAGCGCGAGGATGTAGTAAATTCCCTCTTGCAGCGAGGTGATGACCTCGAAGAAGCCACCCACGACCTCCGCAATCGAGGCGAGCGCCGCCGCACTCGCGTCGTCCGACGCCGCGAGCTGGTATTGCATGGTCTCCGTCTCCTTGGCCTCGACGATACACGCCAACCTCATTGCCGAGTTCGTCATCCGCCACGAAGCGCCGAACTGCGGAGAATCGGTCTGGCACACGGCGCCCGCGGCGACCGCGTCCGGCATCGTGCAGTTCGGGTACGCGCACATCGTCGCGTACTTCGAGAAGCCATCGATGCGCGGCACGCAGCGGTTCATGAACTCCGAGGTGGGCGTCGCTGAGATCCACTGCGGAAGCGTGCGCTTGCCGGGCAGGCGTTTGATCGCTCTCGTCGTTGGGTTGTTGGGCTCGCCATTGGTCCAGCCGTAGTCTGTCACCATCTGAGGGGAATTGAGATTGAATTGTTTGGGGCACTCGTTGACGCAGACGGCGTACAATTTGAGGTTCCAGTACTGCTGCGTTGCGACGACGGTCGGCTGCTCCGACAGATCGATCGGAATCCGGGGATAGAATGCCTTCTGTCCACGACCGCCCGTGCCGCACATATTACCCATGTAGTCCGAATCCCAGACCAGCGAATGCCAGTCGCCCGCCGCAACGCCAATAGCCATGATGGCGATCAGGAGGCCGGTAAAGGAGAGGAAGATGAGGCAGCACAGAATGTCTTTGCACATGCGGACACCGCGCAGCGGGTTCTGCTTCTTGGGCGCTTCATCACGCCTTCCGCAGCACGAAAAGCAGCCTGCGGTAGGGCACGCGAGGCAGGCGTGAGCGTACAGCGGCAGGCTCTTTGCGCGCACAGGAGCCTGCAGGGCCGCACGGGGTGCCCTGTTGCCTAGCGAATGGAAAGCCTGCCCTGTGTTCGCAGTACAGCGTTTGGGAGCGCGCTTGGGTGCAAGGGGTGGACGGCAGTGCATACCCATCCTTGAGGCCAGGCTGTTGACGTTGAGCGGCCTTGCGCGGCGCAGTCGACTTGCGGCAACAGGGCAAAGAACAAGGAGCGTTTTTCCCCCAAAACCCAATTCGTACGTAATGACTAAATCCCATTCGACTAATTCCGCAAGATGAAAAAGAGATGTGGACGTTGAGCAGGGTGCGATGCACAACCAGTGCGGACCGCTTTTCGGTCGTGAGCCCGATGCAATCAGTAGCTATCTATAGCAATCCCGGTTTATGGAAATTATGCGGCCACGGTTACACCACTATTGTCACCTCCTCCCCGAAGAGTCCCCCGCCTTGACCCTCGATTCACCTAGAATCTCAGAGATTGCGCCGGTACCCTTCATGCTCCCCGCTGAACATCCAGCCGGCTCTCTGGGAGATTGCGCCGGGGGTTCTTTGCCTGCGGCGGCGGCGGCGGCGTCTGGGTCGCCGCTGAGACGGCAAAGATGGGTTCAAAGAGCGGCGCGTTGCGCCACGTCTTCGCGTAATACTCCCACATGGGTACTGCCGCGGTGCCATAACGGCCACGCCACCGGTTGACGAGGTAGCCCGAGAGGCAGAAGCACGTGAGCAGGAGGAGCGCGAGCAGCATCACCAAGAGCACCGGGTAGTACCCCATCAAGCCGCCCACGAAGATCTCCGTCACGATCTCCCAAGGTGTCTGCAGCGCGAGCTTGGAGCAGTCGTAGTCGGTGTAGCCGTCGCGGCACGAGCACACACCGTTGGTACACTCGCCATGACCGAAGCACCGGTGGGGGCACTCCTGGTTGCAGGCGGGGCCCGAGAAGCCGTCCTTACACACACAGCCTTCGCTCGCCGAGCAGCGCCCGTTGGTCGTCTGCTCGCCATTCAGACGGCTGCTCGTACAGTTTTGAGGGCAGCTCATCGTCTCGCAGTGGACGCCGGAATAGCCTGGGAAGCAGCGGCACGAGCCCGCGCCATCGCCAGAAGAGCCGGCGCTCACGCCGGCGCTCACGCAGTCGCCGTTGCCGTTGCAACCCTCAGTGCCGCAGTCGGCGATGCTCACGAGGCACGTCGCGCCAATGAAGTGCGACTTGCACAGGCAGATGAGCTCGAAGCTGCCGAGGGAGGGGCGTGAGCATGTCCCACGCGATGGACCGCCGCATGAATCGACGCACGCTGCCTGCGTGTGCAGCTCGCAGCGTGCGCCATGCCAGCCCGGAGCGCACGCGCACTGGCCCGCGACGCACGTGCCCTTTTCGGTGCAGCCGCCGCTGCAGCTGGAGACGTTGCAGTTGGCGCCTCCGTAGCCGTCCGCGCAAACACAGGTGCTGCCTTGGCAAGTGCCGAACACGCCACACCCGCCCGCGCAGCCCGTCTCGCACGCGCGGCCCGAAAAGTCCTCGTGGCACACGCACGCGCCACCCTCGCACGAGCCCCTGCCGGAGCAGGGAGTCTGCCCCTGTCCCAGCGGGCACGCTGGCATCACCTCCGCCACGTCAGCGCCACTGAGCTCAACGGAGGAGTGGACGCTCGCTTCGGGAGCATGCTCGAAGAGGGTGGTGGCCGCCAGTGTGATCACGCCCGCCACGGCCAGAGTGGCACCGTGGCCAGCGGCGAACGATTCGGCCGCGGATGCGTCGTCGGGCTGTATTGGCGAGCCGCCGCGCAGCTTATCGGCCGTTCGCCGCATGGAGCGGTACGACTCTGCAAGGCCGGGCACGCGCGAGGCCGCGGCGAGCAGGCGCTGGCACCGCGCAGGGACCGGCTTGCCAGCGCCACTGGCTCCCAAGGGTCTGAAGGCATCATCCGCCGCGCCGTCGAGACCATCGGGCGAAGTCCATCCTAGAGCAGAGAGGTCGCACGGCGCCTCTGCCTTGGAGGTTGGCGTGGCAGGCACGTGCGCGCCCCCCGGCGAGGGGCAGTGGAGCGCGGCGACGCTTCCCTCCTCCTCCTCTGCGCGGCCCACGGAGAGCCGAACGCGCCCGCCCACCTTGACGCCACGGCAATCCTTGATGACCACGGTCTTCGAGCCACGGTGCACACGCTCGGCGATGGTTGTGTGCGCCACCCACGCTCCCGGCTGCCGCTCGCCGGGCGATCCCGGTTGTGCCCCGAGCTCGTACTCCGCCGCCGATGAGAGGAGTGCCGACAGGAGTGCCGTCAGAATCACCAACAACGAGTTGATCCGCGTTGTGGGCCTGTTGCTATCCATAGGAGCTTTTCGTCTTTCCTTTCTTAGCCGTGGTCTTCAAGTCAAGACAAGTCAAGTCATGTCAAGTGCTAACCTCGAACATTCGATAGGCTTCCTGTATAGGTTGTCTGTTGTTTATGAAGTGACTTGACGTGACTAGCCGTGCATTTCCAATTTCGGGTATTAGCTTGCTTTGCCGACAACTGTTCGTGCGAGACCATGGTGCTCGGAGGTTGGGAGCTCTTGGAGAACTCTTGGAGCTGGCAGGCGTGGAGCGTGGACGCCGCCTTTGTTCGCTTTCCTCCTCCGTATCGCGAGCCGGCGAGATTGTGCACGCGCCGCGATGTTCCGTGGATTAGCGATTCGATTACCACCGCCACGCTCCCGCGACTATGGGCCGCGCCGCGTGTGCCTGCCTGGACATAGAGTACGAGTACCCCTCGGCCCTCGCCACACACACACACGTGTGCGATCGGCCGTTGGGCTTGTTTTTACCTACTTACTTACTGCAGTGCGCCTTCTGCTATGATCCACGCCACGCTCCCGCTTGGCGTGGATCCGATTGGAGAGAACGAGATCTCTCGACCTTCAGCGGCTTGTCGCTTATGTGTGCCTCCGACCTATGGCCATGCTCCGACCCTGCACACTCCGCCATGCCCCTTCTGTGCGGCCATGCGTGCGGCGCGGCTGCGTCTTCAAATGGCATCGCCCTTCTTATGAGACGACTTGGCTGCGGCGATGGCCGCCTCGTTCATCTCCATGTTGAAGCCACCGCCGCCAAAGTCGCTGTCGTCCATGGCCGCCTCCGCTCTCGTTTTGGACGATTTGCTCGACTGGTGGACCTTTCGGGACGAGAAAGCGTTCCCGAGCACGCCGAGGAGCAGCGCGCCGCACAGGCACCCGACGCCCAGCAAGCAGGCGCCCGCCACGGCGGCCGCACCGGTCGAGAGGCCGAGCGCCGTACCGAGCACTTGGTCGGACGGGGGAGGCGGGGGGGACAGGTCGCCGCTCAGCAGTGCTGCGACCGTGGATCGGAGCGGTTCGAGCACGCAGCGCTGGTCGATGGCTTGAAGCGCACGCGCGCGGAACTCGGTGTAGGGCACGTCGAGGAAAGTGGCGCGGCCTGGCGGCGCGTGAGGGTGCACTAGCGGCAGGTTGCTCCGCTGCTGTGCCATCGAGGCAGCTGTGAGCGTGCCAACCACGCGCCACTCGCCGTCCAGCGCACTCCGCGTCAGCTCGAGCGACAAGCTCGATCCGGTGGTCGCTGCGTCGAGATCGAAGGACTCGGTCACCCAATGCACATCCAGCAGCCGGCGCAGATAGAGGAGGTTGAAGTCGTGTGCAAAGAGGGCGAGCACGAGGGGACGCGGCGAAGGCGGAGCGCGGCCGGAGGGGCGCCACGACGGGTGCGCGACGCCCGGCACCGGCGCATCCCGCACCACCTGCTCGAGGCTCGCCACTAAATAAGCAAGCGCGTGCGACGCGTAGGCACGCGACGAGTTGCGGCCGGAGCCCAGCCACATCATGCGCTCGTGAACCCGATACAGCTGGGCGAGCTCGTCGAGCGGCACCTCGCCCCATGCAAACGGTTCAAGGCCCGAGGTCGCTTGCAGCACGAAGGCCTCAGCAAAGTAGCCCGCGACCGCGAGGGGTCCGTCAAAGTACTCCCAGTAGTGGGTGCGCTGGAAGGTCGCCGGAAGCTCGGAGAGCGTGCAGTTTGGTCCCAGAGCGTGCTGTGCGCACACGCTCGCCGAGCAGCACCCGATGAGCGTGCCCACGCGCTCGATCGGCTGGCGCAGAGCGTTTGTCAGCGCTGCTACATCGCCTCCGAAGTTCGCACGTACCTCGTCCTCGTCAGGTCCACTGCAGCCTTCGATGACGGCATGGTCCAGCACCACGGGAGCGAGGAGAGGCGATGAGCTGGGGGTCGCGGCCACGATGTCGGCTGTGCGTGCAGCCACACATTCGGTGGGAAACATGCCGGCGGCGAACTCCTGAGCTGATTGCAGGTCACGTTGACTCAAGCCGTCGGCGACTAGGAGCGCATGCAGCGAGCAAGGATCGCCGCCCATGGAGCGCGCGATGAATTCGCCCATGTGCCGCATGAGCGCATGGCCGTTTGGCGTGAGCAGGTTTCTGTTGAAGTCGGTCGGCGTCATGTTCCAGTCGGCGGCTGGCGGCAATGGCCGCGTGCTCCACTGGTTGTAGCCGGCGGCGGAGCTCTCGTGTGGCGGCGGGTATGGCGATCGTTGCCCGTGGCGGTACAGGTGAATGGCTGCGACGGTCGTCAGGCGGGTCAGCGTACACGGCGTTGAGATGAAGACCGGCCCAGTGCTCGATGATGCCCACCCGTGCTTCAGGGTGATCGTGGCGCCGGCGCCCGTCGTCGAGACGGTCGAGGAGTTAACGTTGTTGATGCGCGTGCCGTTGCACGTGGACAAACCGTTGCACCTGGACAAGCGCGAGTTGCACGTGCCGCGAGTGAACGTCGCGCCGCCAGTGAGCTCCATCAAGATTTGGCCCGGCGCGTTTGTTGTCGCCACGAGCGTCTCGCCGGCTGTGAACGTGCCGCCGCACGCCCTGCCGACAAAGGAGGCCGTGCTCTGGAAATCGCTGACGGATTTGGCAAACATGATGGTGGTGTTCACAGTCAAGGGCTGCGAGCAATTCATATGTGCCGGGTGACTGCAAACTCCATGCAGCACGAGGAGCAACATTCCCAGGTGCCCCGACGAGAGCGCGAGTCAAGCGACGCGGCGAAAGAAAACGCGATCACATGCCACGTCACGTTCCGATTTAGGCGAGGACGTTGGAACGTGACGGTTATTGATCTTACAGAAAAATTTCGCGTTGTGTTGAACTTTCGCGGAGCGGATGCGGATTGGCCTGCCGACGACCATATGATGCGGCCCTTCTCAATACTGCTGCTCTTCCTCTGCAGTATGCTGGCATCTGTAGGCTGCGCGACTGAGCGTGATGACGGCGAGAACCTCATCCACTCTGCTGAAGTCGACATGAGCAAGCTGAATGAGTACTTGCAAGCAGACAAGGAGAATGAGATCAACGTAGAGTCGCTGTAAGTCAGCGGAGTGGCCCTTGCTATGGGCGTTCACGTTCCCCCAATGATGCGTCGCTGCAGCGCACGGTCCCTGATCAGATTCACTTACAAGCGCACGCCTCGAACACAGATACGCCGACTTGCAATCACGTTTCAACGCGGTGAAGCGAGAATGGCAACGAGCAGATGTCGAACGACAGGCGATGCGCCGCGCGCTCACGGAAGCGCGGAAGAACGTTGAGACGGTTTCTACGCAAAATCGACGCATGAGCTCGCTGTTGAAGGCAGTTCGGCTCGAGCAGCAGCGCCTGAGCAAGGCCAAGGAGACGGTCATGCAGGCACTCGCAATGGATGAGAGCCTTGACCTGAGCGACAACGACACTTTGACGAGCACGTAGAAGAAGAGAGTCCCCCTTTGCGTGGTCCACGTGCACCGCGGCGTTCTGGCCGTCCGCAAGACACGGCCGCCAACCATCCTTCGGTTGTCGGTACTCTGTACACGGCTGCAGGGGCATGCTCGCTCGGTTCCGATGGACGACACGAATGCGCACTCCTCGCGGACCTCAAAGAGCTCAGTGGCTAGCACGTCGAGTAGCTAGTCACGAGAATGTTCGAGTCTCGCATTGGGAGCGTACTTCTTTTAGGAGAGCGTACACGCAGAGAGCCCCCGCCCGTTCGCCGTTGCATGTCGACACACACCCGCATCATTGATCAGGATTCTTTGTTTACTCACTAGGCGACTACCTAACAACAGAATTGAGTAGCCCACGAGACTCGAGAGCGAGTTACTCAAGATTGATGAGTTCACCGTTCTCCAATTGCCGTTCTCTTCCTATCCTTCTATGAGTGTTAAACTTTATGTGATGTTGGCCGGGGACCGGGGACAGCCGTTCATTGACGGACGGAGGTGTGGTGACTGAGTGTCATCGCTCTCGTGGGCTTGATGACCATATTCTGTGATGGAATGCGATTGCAGGATGATTGTGTTCATCATTCAAGTTACCGTCGCTTTCGTGGAGAGGAAAGAGTGCACGGGTTGGCGCAAGCGGCTTTTTGCGCGACAGGACGACGAGATTGATCGATGCCGCGCAACTCCAAAGAAGGCCCGCGGGAAGGGACGATCGACATGCTGAGCGCACGTAGCTCCGCAGTGCGCAAGCGGCTGGGCAACCTCGAGAAGGTGACGATCGAGTACATCGAGGCCTGCGGCGACTGCTTCTACTTGGCCATGGAGGCGGCACTGTCTCAGGAGGAGGGTTGGAGCCCGTACTTCACGGTCGCCACGATGCGTGAGGTCGTGGCGTCCTCATTGACTGAGGAGATCTTCCAGCTGTACACCCTGCTGCACCAGCAGCAAACAGAGGGTGCGCGCCACGCCAGCAAGCTGAGTGCCAGCCGAGCGCTAGCCGCACACCTTCCATGTCCCGGCCGGGCCTGACCTCGCTCGCGGCCGCTCGCAGGTTTCAAGTTCATGGAAGGCGTCGATTCGCTCGAGACTCTTCGCAACCGCGTTCGCATACGCGGCCAGAAGGTGGGCGGCACAAAGTGTGTGTGGGCGGATGGCTTCGCGATGGAAACCATCGCCAACCACTTCCAGCTGCTGCTGCTCGTCGTGGACGAGCGTTCGTCGCAGAAGTTTACGCGCATCGCGCCGCGATGTCCATCGGGTGCTGTCATAGACAGCGACAGCATCCCGCCGACGCAGGCGACCGTGCTGCTGCACGCGTCACAGCGGGAGCACATGAACCTGATCTGCTACGACGGCCGCCGATTGACGCCTGTCGGGCAGCTCCCGCTCAAGCTGCAGGGCTTCTGGGGACTCCGTGTGATTGAGGACGGCGCCGCCGCAAACGGCGCGGCGGCGGCGGCCCCAGCCCCCGCCCTCTCGCCTCGCCCGGCTGCCTCTGCCAAGAGCACCGCGACCGGCAAGCGCAAGGCGGCGGAAAGTGTATCGGAAAGTGCGGGCGCCATCGACGAGGAGGCGCGCGGCGCCCGCGGCGGACGCGGCGCGAACGTGGCGGGTGGTGGGCGCGGCGGACGCGGAGGACGCGGAGGACGCGGAGGACGCGGCGAGACGAGCGCCGCCGCGGGGGCGGAGAGCAGCAGCAGCGCGAGCGCCAGAGGTCACGGCGCCGCGCCGAGCGGCGTCGCGAGTGCCGCCTCCGGCTCGTCCGCGGCGCCGCCCCTGGCTGGCGAGCGCTCGACCCGCCGCTCCCCACGAGCGTGAGCTGCCGGGGGGGCTCGGCGTAAGGATGACGTGGCATGGCAGCGCGGCGTTGCGGGCACGACTTGGCGGGCCGAGCGGTGTGAAGAGAGAGCGGGTGGGCTCCTAAGAGCGAGAACAGCGAGAACAGGATTTGAGATGCGAAGCGATCGACACCTACTGCACAATAGGCGCGGCGCCGCCCGTACTTGACGTGGCTGACCGCTGAGATGTGTACTGTATTCCCGCGCGCCGCCCCTCAGCGGCACTTTCTCTGAGTCGTTTGAGATGTGCTGAGTGTTCACTGTGTGAAAACTGTGTTTTTCGGGTGGCGCGCTGGCCACCAAACTTGTCCAATCTAAGCAACTTCCTATGCGTCGAAAACGGGTCCGAAAGTCTGGGTGTCGAGCCTCGAGCGCGCGGACTCGACGGGGTTAAGGCGGCATGTCGTGGTTCGGTGGTGGCACCGAACCGGCGAAGACCGAGCAGAAAACTGGATCCAGCAGCCTGTACGATCGGTACGCGCCCTCCGCCGAAAACGCCGCAAAGGGCTTCCATTCGACGACTCGCTCGGCGCAGCTCCGAGCTGGTCGCGTGCGCCTGAACTGCTACCTCAACCTAGAGGGCGTAGGCGTGACGTACGTGGGTGGCCCGCAAGGGCATGGGACTATAGTTATGCTGCCCATGGAGATTGATACGCTCGAAGAGGTGCTTCAGCACGTGCAGCTCAAACTCGACCTCGACAAGCGCATGTGCTATTGCGCTGACCTCTTCCTGCCTGACGGCAAGATCATTGATAGCTACGAGGAGCTCGTCGAGAATGCCAAGCGCGAGGTGCCCATCATCGTCGGCTGTGGCGAGCCCTTTGACGGATCGCGGGTGCCGCAGGACCTCCTCGAGTTCTACCTGAACGGCGGCGGGCGTGCCGGTGTGAAGACGGTGATCAATGAGTGCGCGAAGCAGCGCTTCTACGCGAGGAGCGATCGCGCCGAGTCGGTGCGGCAGGACGGCCACGGTCTGTACCCGAACTCGCTAGCTGTCGTGCAGTCACGCACGCAGGCGGTCGAGGCCAATCGCGAGAAGGCGGCGATGATGCGCCAGCGCTACCTCGAAGGCCTCGTACGTCGCAACGAGGAGGATTCAGACTACCTGCGCGCGGCGCAGCAGAACATCATGTTCCATAAGATGGAGGAGGATGAGAGCCGGATGCGGCGCGAGGACTGGGAGATGGAGCGCATGGAAAGGCTCAACGCCGAGCGGAAGTCGGTGCGGCTCGAGTGCAATGAGGAGCGACAGCTCCAGCTCACGCGGCGAAAGGAGTTGCATGACAAAGTCAAAGAGGGGAAGCGGCAGCAGAAGGAGAAGGTCAAGGCCAAGAAGGAGCAGTACAAGAAGGATGCACGCGTGGAGGACTTCGGAACTCGCCCGGGCCAGGTGGCCCAAGGACCCACGGACCATTTCGGCAGACTTCTCTGAGTTAGCATGCAGGAGGGTCGCCACACTTGTGGAGGGTCCATGGTGCTGCATCGCGTTGATGTAGAGCTACGGACGTAGAGCTACGAAGCGGAGACTCGCCGCGTGCGCGTGTGCGCGTGTGCGGTGTGCGAGCTCTTGCCTGCGAGCCGGTGGAGTCTCAGGTGGTGTATGCGACGTCCATGTGATGCGAAGAGACGCTCTCGCGCGTGCACTGTCGTCACTGTGCGCTGTCGTAACTGTGCTAGGGTCTGGGCGTGTGCATACCTGGTGTGACGTCGTCGTGACGCGTGGCTTGGGCAGTGATGTCGATCGTCGCCGTGGTCGTGTCGTGTCGTGTGCGCGGGGCCCCGTGAACGGCCCCTGTCACAGTGTGGGGCCTGGTATGCGGGACGCCGGTCGATGACGGCTTGACGAGATCGATGAGCATGACTCATGTGTGTGCCGTGCGGGGGCGGGGCGGGTCGGGGGCCATGGGGCGGGGCGTTCAGTGCTCAGTCGCTCCGTCGAGCGTCGCTCCGGGCTTCGACCCCAGGGCGAGCGGAAGCGACGCGGGCTTCCGAGGCAATTGTTCCGAGGACGATTCCGCTTCCGGCCGGCGGCGGCGCCTTATAGCCAACCCGCAACCGCGGCGTCCGCGGGCGGTCCCCCACCGTGGCCACGACGCCCGCGTGGCGGCGCGCGCCCGACGCGTGGCGTCTCGCCGGCCGCGGCCCGCCGGCGCGCCGCGGGTGTGAAAGTCCTCCCCGCGAAGCGGAAGCCGGAACCCGGACTAGGGGAGCTTAACGACCGGAGACCCAGACCGGACCACAGGTACACAGACGAATGTATTTAAGTATGATTATCGAACAGGTTTTTTATTGCGAATGCATAGGTTACGTTACAACTCTCGTGTGGCGGCTGGCCGGGCGCGGTGGGGGCCGGTATTGGGTGCGGGGCTGCCGCGTGCCGGGGTGGATGCCAAGTGGTCCTGCCCCCCCCCAAGCCCCATGGTGATGCGGCCGAGCGTGGACAGCCGGTTTGGAGTAGCACCCCTGCCCGAAACACATTTCGAAAACGACTTGCCGCATGCCTCACGGGGGCACACGTGCTCGTCGTGCAGATCGGTGCGAGCTTACCGGGTCGTGGGCGGTTCTATTTGGGAAGGTGCACGAGTCGCAGCAGGCCGGTTGCCATATTTGGCCGGTAATGCTCGAGCTGCGTGCCGAGAGCCTCCACCTGGTTGAGGAGTGTGCGCAGGTCCGTAGTACCCTGCTGTTTGCCGCCACCGGGCCCGCCACGCCCGCCCCGCTGCGGCCCGAAGGCGGCCGCCATCGGCACCGTCTCATATTTGCGAAGCGCCTCTTGCATCGCTTGCTTGATCAGCTCCAAGCGTGAGGAGTGGTACTCTAGCCACTGGGCCGTCACCAAATCGCATTGCATGAGCGTCGTCGGCCGCCCGAGCACGTTGATGCGGCAGCCCACGTGCAGGTCCCAACACTGCAGGTGCGGCCGCCGGAGCGACTCGGCGTGCTGGTTGCCCGAGAGCTTCTCATGCAGATGCATCGACATGACCTTGGTGTCCGTCGAGATGACATCAAAGATGGACTCCTTGAGGGGCTGGTTGACTATGCTTGGATCGAGCACCTGCACCTGCTTGTCGAGCACCACTTGGAAGAGCTCCGTCTCGAGGTCGAAGCAGAGCTCCATGTATCGTTTTGTTCCCATCTCGTGCCACCAGGCAAAGAACTTTAGGAAGCGGAGCGCAGGCACCGGGTTCTTGGGCAGACCAGTGCGCAGGCCGAGCTGCGCCATTGTGAGCGGCTTCTTGGCTGCAATTGCAGAGGCAGATGGCGAAGCACGTGCAGCAACGTGCGTCGCCTCTGCCAGGTTGAAGTTGCTCCGCCGCATAGCCATGCCGCGATGCACGGCCTGCAGCTTGACGGCGGCCTCATGCTCCTCCTTTATGCTCTTCCGCGCCTGGTTGCCGCGCTGAATCGCCGCGATCTTCGTCGCGGCGAGCTTGCGCGCCTCCCGCAAGTCCAGCTCTTCACTGGGCATCGCCAACCTCCACAACAGGGCGCAACTGCTCCACACGAAAGTTGTTGAACAAATAGGGGATTCAATTGGAAACCATCCCCCACAAATCTGTAGCAGCGGTCTTGAACAACCCGCAGAGGTTTGTCTCGAAACTCCGCGGCCACGTCAGCAGAATCGGAGGTTGGCGCCCACGATGTAGGGCTCGCGCGGCCGCCGCCGCCCGCCCGCCGCCGCCGCCGCGCCGCCGCCCTCGCGTCGCTCGCCACGCTCACAGCCGACGCATCGCTCGATTCTCGCATCCCGCAGACCCGAAAATCCATTCGCCAATGCTCTCCATCACCATCTTCCTGATCGCAATCTTCTCGGCGGCCGAGGCCACGCTCGGGTTCTGCAATGACAAGGACACGTCTTGTGCCGCATGGGCGGCGGCAGGCGAGTGCGAAGGCGACAACGGCGAGCACGTGAAGACCCTCTGCCCGCACACCTGCGGCGTGTGCTCCATCATGTGCTCCGACCGCGATGTGAGCTGCGCTTCGTGGGCCAAGGAAGGAGAGTGTGAGAAGTCGCCGGCGTTCATGCACAAGGAGTGCCCGACCAGCTGCGGCCTGTGCACGCCGAAGTGCGCCGACATTCACAAGGACTGCAACCACTGGGCCAAAGAGGGCCAGTGCACCGAGAACCCGGGCTTCATGAACATGCACTGCCCCGTCAGCTGCGGCGTGTGCGATGGCGCGTGCCGCGACAAACACGACGACTGCCCGGGCTGGGCGCGCGACGGCGAGTGCGTCAATAACCCGGGCCACACGCTGGCAGTCTGCCCCAACAGCTGCAAGGTGGGCAAGTGCGCCACGGGCAAGTGCGAGGACCACAACACGACGGCGTGTGCCATCTGGGCGCTCGATGACGAATGCCTCAAGAACCCGGGCATGATGAACGCCGAGTGCCCGCAGTCGTGCGGCGTGTGCTCGATGGTATGCCATGACAAGGACCCCAGCTGCCTCGCGTGGGCCGTTGAAGGTCAGTGTGAATCCAATGCGGAGGGCATGCTGACGCTCTGCCCGGCCGCGTGCGGCGTGTGCCACGATCTCGAGATCTTCTACCGTGGCGCCATCGGGCCCATGAAGGAGGAGCTCTAGATATTTTGTCTTTGTATCGAGAAGGAGGAGCTCTAGAGGCGGGCACGACGCTGAAAGAGACGGGAGTGCCACAGGGTCAGACAGGTGTGAGCCACACCGCGTGCACGGCATTGTATGTGAGAGAGGGCGGCTCGCTGTGTTCGCCGAGATACACAGTGAGGTGAGCGCAAGCGCGAAATGTCCATGTGGCGATGTGAGTTTAGGCGAGCTGGCAGCGGCCATGCCGCATGCGTGCGAGCGTCATTGGCGAGCGTGCCTTTTACCAAGATTGGAGGATGAGGCCTTGTTTTAACTGCCACTTCCGACACACATCGCACCAGCATGACGGCGGATTGAGAGGCGCACAGGCGAGGGCCTGTGTCTTTCGCGTATTTATGTTCACATGAGTCGCTTGAAAGAGTGTGAAGAGATGGCGGACTTTCTTGTCGCTGAAGGCGCGCCGACAACCGCGCTCGCAGCAGACGCGGAGCAGCAGCAGCTTGAGCCGAACGATGATGCGCTGCGGCCGGTGCTGCAGAACATCGTAGCGACTTGCAACCTTGGATGCGACCTTGAGCTCAAGACGATCGCAATGCATGCGCGTAATGCTGAGTACAATCCAAAGCGGTTTTCGGCGGTCATCATGCGCATCCGTGATCCGAAGACGACCGCACTCATCTTTCGCAGCGGTAAGATGGTGGTTACCGGCGCGAAGAGCGAAGAGCAGGCGCGCAACGCAGCCCGCAAGTATGCGCGCATCATCCAGAAGCTCGAGTTTCCGGTGCGCTTCACGGATTTCAAGATCCAGAACATTGTGGGCTCGTGCGACGTACGCTTCCCCATTCGCCTCGAAGGCCTCGCGTACAAGCACTCGCACTTCGCGCACTACGAGCCCGAGCTCTTTCCAGGGCTCGTCTACCGCATGACGCAGCCTAAGATTGTGCTGCTCATTTTCGTCTCAGGCAAGGTCGTGCTCACGGGCGGCAAGGTGCGCAACGAGATCTACACCGCCTTCGACCAAATATATCCCGTGCTGCAAGAGTTTAGGAAAACGGCAGGTGACGCCACATGACGAGGGCGATACTCTCAGGGAGCGTACAAAAGAGTTAGAGTCGCGGCGTGCTGCTGGCATGGCTGCTGGTGTGGTGCGTGGCCGCGTCGCGCGTCGGCGTGTGGGCGCTTCGTGTGGCGGCGTGTCACCGTCTCTCACGGGGTCGACTTAGAAAGCGAAGGTTAGAGATCATCTCATCGATGTCTGTGTCAAGAGGAGCCCATTCATCATGCTTCTAGTGCTCGAAAATATTTAGCCGGCGACACGAGCGGACGGGTTCGGTGGACACTCGCGCACACTCGCGCGCGGGGAACGAGCGTTGCTTTTGCGGACTGTGCCGCGTGCTAGCCTCACCGACCGCGCGGCAAAGGGAAAAATATATGCGTCATGCCCATTCGCCCTTGCCCGATGCAATAAAGCGGGGAAACGAGGCAGTCTGCCTCCGGTTGCAGCAAGGGAACCTGGCTGCGGACTACCTGCGCATGCCATTCACGCGGGCTCACGACAGAACTTGAGCGCCCAACGACGCACGCCGTTGCGATGCTCGCATGAGCAAGCCCTCGATCATGGCGGCGGCAGCGCGCGACGTCTCAATTGCGGTGACGAGGTCGCCCGACGGCTCCATCTCAATGGTCTGGCCCGTTTCCGAAACGACCGTCTGGCCGACGTACGCGCCCTCACCGAGCGCCGCATCGCACGCATCGTAGGTCGCATCGATCAGGTATCGCAGCGCGCGCTCGGTCACCCCACGGATCGCTCCCGCGGGTGTGGGGCACACGAGAGGAGAGCCGCCGCTCTGCCGAGCACCACCGTGCACCGACCAGGGCCCGCGGCTCCCAGGGGTGGCCTGGCCGTTGGGATGTGGGGTGGCCTGGCCGTTGAGATGTGGGGTGGCCTGGCCGTTGGGATGTGGGGTGGCCTGGCCGTTGAGAGAGAGTAGAGAAGGCACTGAGCTCGGGGTGCCCGGGGCAGCGCTCGGGGTGCCCGGGGCAGCGCTCGGGGTGCCCGAAGGCTCCGCGGACGTGGTGGAATGTGCGGACGCGACCATGGCATGCGGTGCGAGCGGGGCGACCGGCTGCGACGTGGGATGCTCCCGCCGGGCCGGCGCGAGCGCGATGCGCGCGGCTGCGTCGCTTAGGAAGGCATCCTCGTCGTCATTCACATGTACACCGTCCAAATGCCCCGGCTCGCGACGGACTCCAACTGGCACCAAGTTGCGAGCGACGACGGGCATGTTGCGCGGTGCGGAGATCGTCTCGGTCGCCGTGTTGGGTGGTGCGGGCGGGCTGATCATCTGCTGTGGCTCCGGCTGGGCCGCATGCGCGAGGACAAGGCGTAATTCCGAGCGGATCAGAAGCAGCCGTTTGTGCAGAGCCTCCGGGGGCTCGAGGTCGTCTACAGCCAGCTGGAGCCCATGCGCGAGCGCGGCGAGCCGATGTGCACCAATGAGCCCAGCCGTCGTCTTGAGCACCCATGCCTCGGAGCGCAGGAGGAGCAGCTGGAGTCGCTCGAGAGCGTACTCGGTCGATCGCAGCCATGGGGGCACGAGCTGCACGAAGGACGTCATCGCGCGCGCCAGCACGAGGGCGTCGCCGCTGAACGTCTCTGCGCCTGCCTGCGCGTCCACCGGAGGCACGTGCAGCCCTGAGTGCGAGAGGAGTGCACTGGCCATTCCGGTGAGCGTGCTGGCACTGTTGGCGCCGTTTGAACCGTTTGAACCGCGGCTGGTGCCGGTGCCCATCTCGCCCGCCATCTCGCCAATGACGTGGCTGAAGAAGGAGACGCCGCCCCCACCCGGCTCGCGCAGCGAGCACACGAGCGGCGGCTGCGCTGCCTCGAGCATGAGCAGCTGTGTCGTATGTGCCGCCGCCTCGGCCACTGGCGCGAGGTGCATGAGCGCCCTGCGCGCCGAGCCGGTCGCCGAAGCCTGCTGAAGGCGATAGGCTGCGATGGCGAGGAGGTCGAAGAAGGGGCCGTGGCATAGGGACATCTGCTTGAGAGCGAGCGCGGCGGCCTTCATGCCGTCCACATCGAGGCGTACGGCCGCATGCGTCAGCCGCTCCATGACGTACCTGCTCGAAGAGGCGCACAATCAGGGAGGCAATCAGCATGCAATCAGGGAGGCAATCAGCTTGCAATCAAGGAGGCAATCAGCATGCAATCAGGGAGGGAATCAGCTCGCAATCAAGGAGGCAATCAGCATGCAATCAGGGAGGCAATCAGCTCGCAATCAAGGAGGCAATCAGCATGCAATCAGGGAGGCAATCAGCTTGCAATCAGGGAGGCAATCCGCTTGCAATCAGGGAGGCAATCCGCTTGCAATCAGGGAGGCAATCCGCATGCGTGAGCCCCTCCATGAAGTACCCGATGGATCGGCGCGCGAGGATGTTGATCAGGTGCTCGACGCGCAGCTGACTGAGGCTCGTGAAGCGCCGCTCATCGCCCTGTGCGCTCGCCGTCGCTGGCTCCGACTGGCACACAGTGAGCACTTCATGGCGAAGACGTTGCAGCAGCGCCGTGACGAGCGCGCCATCCGCCACGCCGCTCGTTGCCGCCGTCTCGAGAGTGAGGGCCGCCGCCGCGATCTGCGGGTTGCCGATGTACATCGCCATGCCGCGCAGCGAATGCGCTTCGAGGCCGGCGCGACGCAGGTTGCCGTTGGCGACGCTCTCCGACACCCGACCGAGCAGGTCCACAGCCTGGCTCGCGAAGGTAGCCTTCATGCGTTCCAGCACCCCCGGATCGTCGCAGTACATGCGGAGGGCCAAGTCGTTCGATCCCTGCAGAGACTCGCGCCTCTCGGGCCAGTCTCGCGCCTCCACATGCAAAGCGAGCCGGCGGAGCACGGCGTCTACGTCTGTCACGTGCGCGAGATCCTTGGGAAGTAGGTGGAGCAGCCTGAGGAGCTCGAAGCCGTCGGAGAGCAGCACATCGTGCTCGGCGGCAGAGAGGAGCACACACGCATGCATTCGCTCCGCGGCCGAGAGGAAGGCATCGGAGCTGAGGCCGTCCACGTCGGCGGCGATGAAGAGCGCCTCGAGGAGCGAGGCCATCTTAGCGAGATGACCTCCCTGCATGAGCTCACGGGTTGGCTCGTCTTCGATGTCGACCCGTACGCTCATGTCGACCGTCGGACCGGCGCACGTGTCGTCGGACAGAATCCGAGTCTCGGCAGCCACAGCCTCTTCAACGTCGCCGTCTGTCGAGCGAGCATCTCGGGAGAGCTGCGAGTCTCCGGAGCTCTCGCTCCGGCGCTGTTGCCTCGACGAGGTGTTGGCCCTGCGCTCGACCTCCGCCTCCGACTGTCCATGAGCGTCGTGGTGAGCGGTGCTCGACTCGTCTTGTGCACACGCGCTGTAGTGAGCGTCTTGTGGGGACGCGTGGCGCTCTGCGTCGCGCCGGAGCATGTCGAGCGCGTGCCCGAGCTCCCCGATCAACGAGGAGACCTGGCGCAGATCGGCTTCGCCCGCCGCCAGCTGTAGCTTCTCCGCGAGCTCCGGCACGACGGTCGCGCCAATAAACGAGGCCGAGCCCTTGAGCGAGTGGGCCTCGCGACGCACAACGTCGAACGCGCCGCTCGAGGCGGCGCTGATGAGCTTCGAGGGGATGCTGCGGCTGTACGAGATGAAATGCAGCAGCATGCGGCGCATCAGAGTCTCGTCTCCGCCGAGTTGAGCGAGCGCTCGCTTATAGTCGAGGACGCTCTCAATAGGCTTCGTCGACGCCATGGGCGATGCGCACAGCTCCGGGACGAGGCGGACGCCCCCCTTGCGCTCTTCCGGCGGCGCGTCCGGCAGTGGCGCGTCCGGCAGCGGCGCGTCCGGCAACCTCCCCGCCTCGCGCTCGACAGCCTCAACGAGCGGTCGAATCCGCTCGAGAGTCTCGTCAGGACGAATAGCGAGCAGCTCCGCGAGAGCCTCCTGCAGTGGTGCCGCGCCCAGGAAGCCCGCGATGAGCCGTGCAGCCGTGGCCGCCTCCTTGAGTGCCTTCGTGTCCGAGAGCCGCACCGCCACGTGCACCTTTGCCAGGGTGTTCTTAAGACGTGTCATGAGGAGCATGCTTGGCTCCAGGCTAGGCTCGCGCTGCGTCGATGCTCGCGTACTGCTCAGGACGGCGCCGGTGGCGCCGCCTTTGGCCATGTGGTTGCTACCGGCTGCGCTGACGGCGCAGCCCTGTGCGAGGCCCACGTACGACTCCACAGCCTCTGCCAGCTTGGGGCCGCTGCCATCGGACGACGACGACGCGGACGGAACTTCGTACGAGCTGTTCGTCCCTGATTGGCCCTCGATGCGCCTGCGATGCATAGTGCTCTGCAGCTCTTGCCCGTTCTCGGAGCTGTTTCGCTCCGTCAGATCACGCCTGTCCCTACTCGGTCGTGCCCCTCGTTCGCTGTCGCGAGCCACCACGGACGCTAGCCGTGGCACCCCTTCCTTGCTGGCACGCCGCCCTGAGCTGCGCGGGGAGAGGGGAGAGGCTCCAGAGGTCCCGTCGCCCCGCACACGGAAGGCGCTCGACGTCGACGTCGAAGGGGCTCGAGGCTGGCCCACCTCCATGCCCGTCGACAACGGTGTCTTGACGGGCACGTAGTTGACCACACCGCGCGAACCCGGGTAGACTGCTGGAATCATCATCGAGCGCGACGATTGCTTCGGCGTGTCGTTTAGGCTTGACCTGCCTGATATGGGAGTCGTACGTGTCGCATCCGTCTGCTGGCCGACCGGCGCGTAGCGTGAAACCATCTTCCTCAGCGCCTGCTTCGACATCGGCTTGGTGAGGTAATCCGTCATCCCATTGTCCAGACACTTGTCGCGGTCGCCCGGCATGGCATAGGCTGTGAGCGCGACGATGGGCACCGGCGCCAGGCCGAACTGCGCCTCCGACTTGCGAATGAGTCGGCAGGCTTCGTACCCATCCATCACCGGCATGTTGCAATCCATGAAGATCAAATCGTACTTGAGCCGACTCGGGAACTGCGCGTGAAGCATCGGCTGGCCGCCACTGTCAAAGAGGCAATCGAGGCACTCAGAGCCGTCCCACACGATGTCGACCGTGTGACCCATGCTCTGCAGCATCGTCTTCACCACCTCCATGTTGAACTCGTTGTCCTCCGCGACCAGGATAGTGGCGGGCTGCATGTCCGCCTCCCCCACGTCGAGGGAGTGCTGCGAGAGCATCTCTTCCTCGACCATCTGGATATCCGATTCCGCATCGGCGCGCTCGACCTTGAGCGTGAACGAGAAGCTTGAGCCCGTGCCATACTCGGACTCGACCCAAATCGAGCCGCCCATCAACTCGACGAGCTGCTTGCAGATGGCGAGTCCCAGCCCGACGCCGAGAGGGTTGCGCACCCGCGCATCCTTGATCTTGATAAACATGCCGAAGAGCTTCTTCTGACTGGGCTCGTCCATGCCGATGCCCGTGTCGGAGACGCTCGTGGTCAAGCAGTAGTGCGTCGGGGTGGTCTCCTTGACCCCAACGGAGAGGGTCACCGAGCCGCGCACTGTGAATTTGACTGCATTGTAGAGTAGATTGAGGAGGACCTGCCGAATGCGCTGCTGGTCGCCCCGTGCGTACAAGGGCAGATCCTGTGCAATCTCGAGCTCCATGATCAAGCCCTTGGCGGCCGCCTGCGGACGGACGATACCCATCGCGGCGCGGTAGACCTCGGTCACACTGAAGGGCTTCATCTCGAGCTCGAGTTTACCCGCCTCAATCTTCGAGACGTCGAGAATGTCGTTCACCAGGTTGAGCAGGTGCTCGCCCGACATGTACGCATTCTGCACGTTCTTGCGCACCTCCTGAGGCAACTCGTAGGACATGGCGAGCTGAAGCATCCCCAGCACGCCATTGAGCGGCGTTCGCATCTCATGCGACATGGACGCGAGAAAATTGCCCTTGGCGTCGTTCGAGGCGCGCATCTTGGCCGCGTTGATCTCCGCCTTCTCCATGTACTTCTTCTCGGTGATGTCCTGGCCGACGCCGACGACACCAACGATCGACCCCTGGGCGTCACGGCGCGTCGCGGCGTTCAGCAGCAGCTCGACGCGCCGGCCGTCTTTCGAGTTGATCGAGAACTCCAGATTCCGGCAATCCACTCCCTCGAGCGCGCGCGCGAGCACATCGCCGACGGACGTACGATTCTCGACATCGATGAAATCGCACGTCGCCAGGGGTATGCCCAAGACGGCGCTCTTGCTGTAGCCCGAGAGGTCGGACATATTCTGGTTCCACTCGGAGATCCTCCCATCGCGGTCGACGCCGAGAATGGGCGCATTCGCAGAGTCGATGAGCCGCTCGAGGTCCATCGCAAGCCGTGACACCTCTTGCTCGGCTGTCTTGCGCTCCGTAATATCTTGGCCCACGCCGATGACGCCGATCGGCGTGTTGGTCGCGTCGACACGCGTGGTGGCGTTGAGCAGCACCTCGACTTTCCTGCCGTCACGCGAGTACAGCGGGAACTCGAAGTTGTCGGTACCCTTGCCCTGCAGTGCATTGTCGAGAACCTCCTTGACCGAAGCCTGGTAGTCAGGCGTGATGAAGTCCTGCACGAGATTCTTGCCAATCACATCTTCACGCCGATAGCCTGTGATCTCCACCGACTTGCGGTTCCACTCGTTCACACGCCCCTTGGTGTCGATGCCAAAGATGGGCGCGTTCGCGTAGTCGATCAGCCGCATCAGGTCCTGCGCAATGCGCGACATCTCGAGCTTCTCCTGCTTGAGCTCGGTGATGTTCTGACCGACACCCACGACACCCACGATCTCATTGTCGGGACCACGACGTGTGGCCGCATTGAGAAGAATGTCGACCGGATCGCCACGTATGGTGTACAGTGGGAACTCGAAGTTGGCCGTCTCCCTACCCAGCAGCGCATTTTGGAGGACCTCATTCACGGACTCCTGAAACTCGGCCGTGATGAACTTGCGCACGAGATCCTGACCAATCACCTCCTCCTTAGTGTAGCCGGTGATCTCGGCGGCCTTGCGGTTCCACTCGTTGACAAGGCCATTCGCATCGATGCCGAAGATGGGCGCGTTCGCCGTGTCAATGAGCAGAGTCAGATCGTTCGCGATGCGCTGCATCTCGCTCTGGCTGCGGCTGATCTCTGTGATGTCCTGGCCGACACCGACGACGCCGACGGTCAAGCCCGCCGCGTTCCGACGTGCTGCGGCATTGAGGAGAACCTCGACGCGGCGGCCGTCCTTGGTGTACAGCGGGAACTCGAAGTTGGCCGTCTCCTCGCCAGCCAGCGCCTTCTGCAGCACCTCTTGCACGGACTCCTGGAACTCGGCCGTGATAAACTTGCGCACGAGATCTTGGCCAAACACCTCATCCTTGGCGAAGCCGGTGATCTCGACGGCCTTGCGGTTCCACTCGTTCACGAGGCCATTCGAGTCGATGCCGAAGATGGGCGCATTCGCCGTGTCGATGAGCAGGGTGAGATCGTTCGCGACGCGCGAGAGCTCTTTCTGACTCTTGTTGATCTCGGTGATATCCTGACCCACACCCACCACGCCGACGATGGTGCCTGACGCGTCGCAGCGAGTGGCTGCGTTGAGAAGAAGCTCGACGCGCTTGTGGTCCTTGGTGAATAGCGGCAGCTGGTAGTTGTCCGTCTGCACGCCGAGCAGCGCGTTCTGAAGCACCTCCTTCACGGAGCTACGGAAGTCGTCTCTGATGAACTCCTCCACAAGATCGCGGCCGATCACCTCCTCCTTCGCGAACCCAGTGATCGCGGCCATCTTGCGGTTCCACTCGTTGACATGGCCTTTTGCATCGATGCCGAAGATGGGCGCATTCGCCGTGTCGATGAGCAGGGTCAGATCGTTCGCTACGCGCTGCAGCTCTGCTTTGCCTGCCTTGAGCTCAGTGATGTCCTGACCGACACCCACGACACCGAGGGTCTTGCCCGTAGTGTCACGACGAGTCGTCGCGTTCAGCAGCACCTCGACACGATGGCCGCTCTTGGTGATGAAGGGGAACTCGAAGTTGTCCGTCTCCATACCTCCCAGAGCCTTTTGCAGCACTCCGTTGACCGCTACCTTGAACTCATCGATGATGAAGTCGCGCACAAGATAACGGCCAGTGACCTCTCCCTTGTTGTAGCCTGTGATCTCAGCGGCTTTATTATTCCACTCGTTGACGCATCCGTGCTCGTCGATGCCGATGATGGGCGCGTTGGCATTGTCGATGAGCAGACGCAAGTCAGCCGCAAGCATCGACACGCGCGTCTCGGCATTTTTACGCGCCGAAATATCCTGGCCGACGCCCACCACGCCGACGATGTTGCCTGCTGCGCTGCGACGTGTGGCTGCATTGAGAAGCACCTCGACGCGGCGGCCGTCCTTGGTGTACAGTGGGAACTCGAAGTTGGCCGTCTCCTCGCCAGCCAGCGCCTTCTGCAGCACCTCCTGCACGGACTTCTGGAATTCATTGGTAATAAACCTGCCGACGAGGTCACGCCCGAACACCTCGTCCTTGGTGAAGCCGGTGATCTCGACGGCCTTGCGGTTCCACTCGTTGACGAGGCCGTTTGCATCGATGCCGAAGATGGGCGCGTTCGCCGTGTCGATGAGCAGGGTGAGATCGTTCGCGACGCGCGAGAGCTCTTTCTGACTCTGACTGATCTGAGTGATATCCTGACCCACACCCACCACGCCGACGATGGTGCCTGACGCGTCGCAGCGAGTGGCTGCGTTGAGAAGAAGCTCGACGCGCTTACGGTCCTTGGTGAACAGCGGCAGCTGGTAGTTGTCCGTCTGCACGCCGAGCAGCGCGTTCTGAAGCACCTCCTTCACGGAGCTACGGAACTCATCACTGATGAACTCCTCCACAAGATCGCGGCCGATCACCTCCTCCTTCGCGAACCCAGTGATCGAAACCATCTTGCGGTTCCACTCGTTGACATGGCCTTTCGCATCGATGCCGAAGATGGGCGCATTCGCGGTATCGATGAGCAGGGTCAGATCGTTCGCTACGCGCTGCAGCTCTGCTTTGCCTGCCTTGAGCTCAGTGATGTCCTGACCGACACCCACGACACCGAGGGTCTTGCCCGTAGTGTCACGACGAGTCGTCGCGTTCAGCAGCACCTCGACACGATGGCCGCTCTTGGTGATGAAGGGGAACTCGAAGTTGTCTGTCTCAAGGCCCTGCATGGCTTTCTTCAACACGCCGTGCACCGCTACCTTGTACTCATCGATGATGAAGTCGCGCACAAGATAACGGCCAGTGACCTCCTCCTTTTTGTAGCCAGTGATGTCAGCAGCTTTGCGATTCCACTCGTTGACGCGGCCATGCTCGTCAGTGCCGATGATGGGCGCATTTGCGTTCTCAATGAGGGCGCGCAAATCGGTGGCAACGACTTGCAATTCGTCACTCATGGTTTTGCGAGCAGTGATGTCCTGGCCCACTCCGACGACGCCGACAATCTTGTTGCTGTTGTCCCTGCGGCTGGACGCATTGAGCAGCACATAGACACGCTTGCCGTCCTTGGTGTACAGCGGGAACTCGAAGTTGTCTGTCTCCGTACCCTGCAGTGCGTTTTGAAGCACCTCGTTGACCGAATCTTGGAATTCGGGGGTGATGAAGTCCTCAACGAGAGAGCGGCCGACGACTTCGTCATGTGGATAGCCGGTAATCTCGGCGGCCTTGCGGTTCCACTCGTTCACGCGCCCGTTGGCATCAATACCGAAGATGGGCGCGTTGGCTGTCTCGATGAGCATTTTCAGGTCACTCGCAACTTGTGACATCTCCGCTTTGGCTTGACTAAGCTTCGTAATATCCTGACCCACACCCACCACGCCGACAATCTTGTCGCCTGACGCGTCGCAGCGAGTGGCTGCGTTGAGAAGAAGCTCGACGCGCTTGCGGTCCTTGGTGAACAGCGGCAGCTGGTAGTTGTCCGTCTGCACGCCGAGCAGCGCGTTCTGAAGCACCTCCTTCACGGAGCTACGGAACTCATCACTGATGAACTCCTCCACAAGATCGCGGCCGATCACCTCCTCCTTCGCGAACCCAGTGATCGAAACCATCTTGCGGTTCCACTCGTTGACATGGCCTTTCGCATCGATGCCGAAGATGGGCGCATTCGCGGTATCGATGAGCAGGGTCAGATCGTTCGCTACGCGCTGCAGCTCTGCTTTGCCTGCCTTGAGCTCAGTGATGTCCTGACCGACACCCACGACACCGAGGGTCTTGCCCGTAGTGTCACGACGAGTCGTCGCGTTCAGCAGCACCTCGACACGCTGGCCGCTCTTGGTGATGAAGGGGAACTCGAAGTTGTCTGTCTCCATACCTTCCAGAGCCTTTTGCAGCACTGACTGCACGGCTACCTTGTACTCATCGATGATGAAGTCGCGGACCAGGTGTCGACCAGTGACCTCCCCCTTGGTGTAGCCTGTGATCTCAGCGGCTTTATTATTCCACTCGTTGACGCGTAATTGCGCGTCGACGCCGATGATGGGCGCGTTGGCATTGTCGATGAGCAGACGCAGGTCAGCTGCAAGCAGCGTCGACCTCTGCTCAGCATACTTGCGATCAGAGATATCCTGGCCGACGCCCACCATACCAACGATGTTGCCTGCCGCGTTGCGACGTGTGGCCGCATTGAGAAGCACCTCGACACGGCGGCCGTCCTTGGTGTACAGTGGGAACTCGAAGTTGGCCGACTCTCTGCCCTCGAGGGCCTTTTGCAGCACCTCCTGCACGGACTCCTGGAACTCGGCCGTGATGAATTTTTGCACGAGGTTCTGGCCCATCACCTCCTCCTTAGTGTAGCCGGTGATCTCGACGGCCTTGCGGTTCCACTCGTTGACGAGGCCATTTTCATCGATGCCGAAGATGGGCGCGTTCGCCGTGTCGATGAGCATGCGGAAATCGTTCGCGACGCCTCGAAGCTCCATCTGCGATTTGGTGATCTCGGTGATGTCCTGGCCGACGCCGACCACGCCGACGACCTGGCCAGACGCATCGAGCCGCGGCGTTGCGTTGAGCAGGACTTCCACACGGTCGCCATTTTTCTTGAAGAGTGGAAAGGTGAAGTTGTCCGTCGACTGGCCGCGCAACGCATTGTCGAGCACGGCCTTGACCGACGTGCGGAACTCCTCGCGAATGAACTGCTCGACAAGCTGCTGCCCCATCACATCCTCCTTGGTGTACCCTGTGATGTCTTCGGCCTTACGGTTCCACTCGTTGACGCGCCCGTTCGCGTCGATGCCAAAGATGGGCGCGTTCGCTGTCTCAATGAGGAGCCGCAGGTCGTTGGCGACCTGGCGCAGCTCCTTTTGCGCCTTCGTGAGGCGCGTGATGTCCTGCCCGACGCCGAGCACGCCGACGACCGCCGCGTCTTTGTTGCGACGCGGTGTCGCGTTGAGAAGCACCTCGACACGCTCGCCGTGCTTGGTGAAGAGTGGGAAGATGAAGTCGTCGGTACCATGGCCCGAGAGCGCCTTCTCGAGCACCTCCTGCACGGACTCCTGAAACTCGGCCGTGATGAACTTGAGCACGAGGTTCTGGCCCATCACCTCCTCCTTGGAGAAGGCGGTGATCTCGGCAGCCTTCCCGTTCCACTCGTTGACGAGGCCTTTGGCGTCCACGCCGAAGATGGGCGCATTCGCGGTATCGATGAGCAGGCGCAGGTCGTTGGCCACACTCAAGAGCTCCGCCTCCGTCCGCTTGCTCGTGGTAATGTCCTGCCCGACTCCCACGACGCCAGTCACCGCCCCGGTGGCGTCGCGCCGTGTCGAGAGCGTCAGCAATAGGTGCCTCTGGCGGATGCCGGCGCTGTCAATCATCGACAGCTCGAGCGTCTCCGTCTCTCGGCCTGCGCAGTCGCCCGGGCGCGAGCAACGCACCATGGTTAGCTTGCGGTCAAACATGGACGAGGGCAGATACAGCGGCGCCGGACGCTGCTGCCAGTGCTGCTGCCACAGCCCTTGCTGCGGTCGCAGCTGCCGCTGCTGCTGAGGCTGTACGGCCGAGTTCACCTGCGAGGGCTTGCAGGAGAGTTTCTTCGAGCGTAGCGCGATTGGCTGGTGTGATCGGCAGGTCCTGCGACGCAATTGAGAGTGGCGTCGTCTGAGAAGGCCGCAATGGCACGGGATCATTGGCGGCGGCGACATACCAGCACGCTGCGTGGAGATTCAGTGCCCGCCACTCCGACTGAGTGCAGCGTCAGCAGGAAGGCTGGATTCATGCTGCAGATACTGCCGTGCTGGTCGACGGTGAACATCGGCAAGTTGATGCTGTCCATGTTTATTGTTTCCCCCCCCTGCCACGGAATGCACAGAGTCTTAGCTGGATGCTCGGAGAGCGTGCGCTGGGACTGCTCCGTCGTGAGTCTCGCAGCAGCTACGCACCGCGGCCATGGCGGTCTCTCTGCCTCGGCGAGGCGAATGGCGGCACTCGTGATGAAGAGGGTCCCCTGCCTATGAAAAGATTCATTGAACCCCAAAAAAAGGAACCTAATTCCGCAGAGTCAAACGTCCCGAAGACCGCGCGAAGTTCGAGCAGATCAGCCGCTCTGCGGGGAAACAAGTTGGCCTGAGAAGTTTCCGCAAAGTCCGCAGAAAAAACAAGCAGTGTAGCTACCGCGTAGCTAAACAACTGTTCGGCAGGGCTTCCATCTAAGCTCATTCCACACACTCCCCTCCGGTACCTCTCACGGCACCTATTCTCAAAATTGTAACGCCGATGGCGGATGCGATTCTATGCCGTCGCGACGGAGCCACGCCCCCCCCTTATTGCGCGCGCACGCCGAACCCGCGGCGCCGGCGCTGCCAACGACAACATGTTCCCGCGCATGCTGGAAGGGCTCAAGCGGCCTACAACCCTACATGTAGCGAGCACGAGCTCGGAGCGGCCGCTTGCTTTACCCACCCACCCACACCTTTGAGGCCGCGCGTTGCGCGGCCCTTACTCCCCCTGGACGGTCGAAAGCATGGGCGCCCCCCTGGCGGGCGCCTACTCAGTACTCACAGGTGAGCGAGGTGCGAATAAGCGCCCCACGAATCCTTGTAATGCCTCCCATTCGTGCACCTTGGACAAGGGCTAGAGACAAGACCAGCACCCTGACCGGCCAACTAGTTGATCGCTACGCAGCGATCCCCTGGACAGCACGTCGGCGCCCTGTGCGTTGCCCTTTGTATAGATGTCGCGACAGTTTTTGCAACATTTGCCAGAAATGAAGACTGAAAAATGTCGTGTCGTGTCGCGATATTTGCCTACAATCAGTGTGTCCCGTGCGAAAATGTCGTGTCGTG
>Ga0210243_100430_pt1 | contig 35450 bp, 23 predicted proteins | sample ChrtobMeP5a_32mM_FD_155461 | JGI IMG/M metagenome (GOLD analysis project Ga0210243, IMG submission 155461) | Chrysochromulina tobin associated microbial communities from unialgal haptophyte culture, Seattle, Washington, United States - P5a_32mM | ecosystem: Host-associated > Algae > Haptophytes >...
ACCAACGCGACCAAGTTTACTGCCGTGTGACGCCCAAAGTTACACGGCTGTGAACCCAACGTGAAAGGGCCAGATTACAGGACGGTATCCATCATGGAACCAGACAGGGGGGATGCGGGAGAACCCATTGGGGGGTCTCTCCGCCGTTTGGGGGGAAGGGGATACCCAGGGGAAAGCCTTATAGGCACCCTGTTATGCGGTTCGTATGCCGCCCGCGCGCGGGCTGATATTGCTCTATTCGGCGAGTGAAGTATTGCCGGTCTCTGCGGCATGCTCCGAGAATGTGCCGACGGTCTCCGGTCGGCGCTTTCGAATATCGATGCGTATCAGTTCTGGGAGTGTTATGTGTCCCCGCCCACCCACCGCGATTCAGAGCCTGGTCTAGCTTTAGCAGGGACCGGGATGTCGCGCTCACCAGGCTGCCGTTTGTGTAGTTTGATGAACCGCCAATCAACCAACGCGACCAAGTTTACGAAAGTGTTTCGTCATCGCTTGTCGATGCGGACCCCGACGCCCATCACGAGCGCCGTCCGGCGCCAGCTCGCCTCGCTCGTAATCGCTGCGGCCGCGAGCCCGCGAGGGTCACTTGCAGCACCTCCACCAGCGCCGTTTTCGATCGATCTGCCTCCATCGTTTGTGAAATTGAGCAGCGTTGCGAGCCCAGACGTTCTGCTCGTCGCTGGCGATTTTCGCAACTTGATCGGCGCCACGGGCGCCGCGACGACTATTGCGGTACAGCGAGTCACTCTGCGGCCGGGATTGCTCCCTGTGCAGCCAGACGAGGCGCCAGCTGCCGCTGCAGCGCTGGCAAGCTTTCGAGACTCGCAAGCTGGCAACGGCTACGTCTCGTGGCCGCTGGCGTCAACCATCCAATGGGACGCACATGCAGGCCTAACCTTTGAGTTTCTCACTCCGCTCATCGGCAACGCCGCCCATCCCGAGACGCTGTCGTCCGACTTTGTGCGGCACACTATCGTCCGCGCGACTCCCTTGCCGGCGGCTGACGGCACCGCGCCGAGCACCATGGTCGTCTTGTGGGCAGGCGCGAGAGCGACAGACTGGAATGATGGCGTCGGAGCGGAGCTGATAGCCGCCGCGCGTAGCTTTGACGTCAGGCGGTAGCCTTACATGGTTGTTGTGAAGTTGTTGTGTTGACACATTCCGGGGATAGTCGAAAGACCTTAACTTATGAACCTCTTCGCTCTTGGCCGCCTGAGCGGTAAAGTGGGGGAATCTGGCTAGATTCCTGACATGGCTTATCTTCCCCCCTCTTTGCGTTTTCTCTTTCCGGTTCACGGTCACTCACGTCCATCCACGGAGATGTGGCCCTCGTGCTTGGGGACCCGGACTTTTCGCGTTGTATGATACAATAGTAGCAACAGCTCGTGTGCGGTGGGTGCGGTCGATTCACGGCTCGTGCGTTGTGCGAATGTACTAGGATTCAGCTCTGTGTGAAACGGCTGTGAGCCGGAGCGTGCTCCCGCACGGTTCCGAGAAGGCATCACCTCACAGTTGAAAAGGTCGTGCCTGTGACTAGGATTAATGCCCCAGCGCTCTTTCGCGCTCACGCCCGATGTGTGCGTCTGCGTGCTGTCGTACCAGCGGCTTGACTTACTCCGCACGACGCTGCGCTCCATTATCGATCACATCGAAGCGGACGAACGCGGCGTCTCCTACGAGCTCGTGTGGGTTGACAACGGGTCAGACAATGCCGAGCGCCGAGCCGTGCACGCTGAGTTTGCATTTGAGAAGGCGCTCTTCCTTGGGACCAACTATGGCATGGCGTACGGCTTCAACACACTCTTCTTCCGGCTCTGTTCGGCACCATACTTCTTGACACTTGAAGAGGATTGGGAGTGGATTGGCGCCCGAAAGAGCGTGCTGCTCGATGCTATGAGTGTGCTGCGGCACGACACGTCCATCTCGGGCGTGTTTCTGCGGCCCGATACGCTCGACCAGTTCTTGGCACGCTCGGCATGGCGTCGCACCGCGCCTGCAGCCGCCGTGGCTGTCGACGCCAGCGGCCGCACCGCACCGGGTGCCTCTGGGAAGGGTGGAGGCGTTCAGTACGCCACCTACTGCATGGACAGACAGGCGGCGTACTTGTGGGGAGCCTACTCGAACGGCCCTGGGCTCTACGACCGCGTGCGGCTGCAGCAGCGTGTTGGACGGCAGTTTGGGGAGCCCGGCGACCGCTTCCCGGACGTAAACTCCGAGAGCAACTACGCGTACCGGGTCGGAACTGCTGGGCTGTGCTCCGCACTCCTTCGAGTGTCGCCTGGGTGCGAGGGCGTGCATACATGTAATGGGCAGCTCTTCCGACACCTTGGGGACGAGCGCTCACATGGCTACGGCACGGGGCGGAAGCCCGAGGCCCGCTGGGTGCTGTACGGCTCGAATCATTCATACGACCCCCACGTCGTCCAGCTGCGCGCCCTTGACATCGAGCCAAGCTCGCATTGGCTGTCGATGTACCTGACGCATGGCGAGCAAGCTGCGCCAGTGGTCGACGGGGGGCGGCTCGCTGTGCTCATTGCGGCACGCGCGCACTCCCTGGCGCCCATCGTGCGCATGGCGCGTGCCGCCTTGTTCTCGGCACATGCGCCTGAGATGCTCGAAGTACTCTGGCTGCTACCTACCCACGAGGGCGTGAGCGACGGGGCCGCCGCCGCCGAGGGAGGGTCTGCCGCAGTGCCCTCGGAGCGCCTTGCGAATGAGTGCGCAGTCGCCTCGGCCCAGCTGCGGGACGAGCTTGCGACGCTCGCGCAACGCCCTGTGCACACGCGAGTGCCCGGCGGGCAAGTGCTACGCTGCATTGCCCCCCTACGCGAAGCGAGCACACTGGCTGAGCGCTTCAGCGTGCTCGCGAGCGCCACCAACGCTCAGCTGCTCTGGCTGTGCCCACGGCTGGTCACACGCGTCTCTTACGAATCAGCAGGAACAGCGCCGTCGCAGGCGGGCGCCGTTGCGGGCGCGCATGCCAAGCCCGCGCCCAGCCGCATGCAATCGGGCCCGTTGTGGGACCAGCAGGCCCGATTGCACTTTGTGGGCGATGGCGACGTGCGGGCCTTCGCGAAGGATCGTCTGTTACTGCTGCAGGCCGCGCCAGCGAGCGACGGCGGCACGCCCGCCATCGTGCCCAACGGCCACGTGCTCGTGCATCGCGATGCGCTCGATCATTTGGGATACGTGGGCCCACCCGCGGCAGGCGCCTGCTGGCTCCACTTCTCGTTGCACATGCAGCTCGTCTTTGGGTCCGTCGGCCGCTACCGACTGCTCGAGGGCGTCCTCGTGGAGGAGACTGACGAAGCCAATGGGGCGCCACGTCACGAAGCCGATGGGGCGCCACGTCAGGAAGCCGATGGGGCGCCACGTCACGAAGCCGATGCGAGCTCCAACGGCAACGTTTATGGCCGCGGCGCTGGGCAAGCGGAGGCACCAGTTGCCGGCACAGCGCTCCGAGAGTCGTTCCAGCGGGCCACGGTGCAGAGAGCCATTGACACGCATCGGATCGAGCATCTCATGCTGGCTCTCAAGCTCAAGACACGCTCGGCGCTTGAGGGCGCCACCGCCGCGTACGTGCGCTTCGCCGAGCTGTACAATGCTGGCGAGCTCGCACGGGCATGGCCCGTCCTGGCTGAGGTGCTCTGGGGGTTGCTCATCGTCGATCGCTCGGACGACTGGGTGCTCCGTGACATGGTCAGCCCCAGCATGCTGAGTGCGGCACAAGATTTGCAGGGGACACTCTTGGATAGGTTTGCGGCGGCGGCGTACCGTACCGCGTAGACACGCGGCGCAAAGCCTTATGCTTATCGAGGACATCACGGGCGACGCCTCGGCCCTCGCCAGCCGTCCCAGTACGATTACAAGACTCTTAGGAGTTACACGGAGACAGGACTCGACAGCTCGGTGGTGCGGTGGAGTCGCCAGTCAAGTCGACCGCGGGGTCCGCTTCCGGGCCGACCGCTCCACACACCACAGCGCATGACCACAGCGGTCCAGCACTGGGTCAGCGCACCCCGGGCCACCGCGCGCCTATTGATGCGCCTTTGACCGGCTCGGGGCCAACCCGCACCCGCACGTGCGACAGGTCGTCGCCCGGGCGTGGTCGAAGTCCGGTCCGAACGACGAGTGGCGCGGAAGCTCAACGTGACGCTCGAACTTCAGAGTCCGGTGAGACTGGAACACCAGAATGCTCCCTACCTAGAATTCATACATGGGTCTGAGACGTAGTATGGCTAGATATCTAACAAATTCGAGGGGATAGCGATAGGCGGCGAAGGCAGTCGGACGGATCGAACAAGCTGCTTTCAACAGCTCAAGCTCCAGCTTCAAGCTCTTCGTGCCGATTTTTCGAGGAGAGAGCGTCGTCACACGTGTCCGACGGACGGCGAGCGAACGAGGCTCCGCTGCCACTTGCCACCACCAGGCACCAGCACACAGTCACTCAGCTTCGCTCTTGCCACAGCACCAAATCCTGGGCACCGATGCCCAATTCTTCAATCGTCTGCGGCACGTCCATCGCCTTGCCGTCATAACCAATCACTTTTTTGGTCAGTTGCACGGGTTTGTTATTAAAGTAGCAAATAATATTGCGTGGGTTCTTGATCCACCCAGAAGGTTTGCTGGTCATTTTGTTGGTCTTACGGTCCATCGTCGTAACCATCGGTGTCAAGACCTTGTTGTATGCCTCCTTGGCCACGTCCAACTTATTGTAGCCAGCTACGATCGCGTCGATCATCTCCTGGACAGTAGCGGACTCATTGACGACGAGCTGGTGACCGTCCGGAGACGTACTATTTTCGGCCAGTCGGAGGATCCATGGCGTGTAGCAATTGACTGGGGCCACAAATTTTACCTTGATTCTGATCTTTTCACTGCCGAGGTCCATCGCAGCGTGCAATCTCACCCGCAGGTTTCTTGTGCACCAGCGTGCCACAGGCCAGACAGACCACTCGAGATTGACGTGAGTGAGAGTGGGTATCCGAGCAAGAGAGAGACAGTCCAGAGCGCGGTGGCCGGCCGAGTGTCTTCTCGTTAGAGCGCTCCAAACGAATTTGCACGAATTAGGAACTCCGGTTCAAAAACACCGCGGGGGGGGAGCCGGGACACACATACCGGTACGCACCGGCGCGTGAGCATACCGGTACCGGTACGCTGTATCAGGCATGTCGCTCGCCTTAAGGGGTCTGCGCCACTCGACCCAGCGCTAACGTTCACACCGATTTCACACGAGTGGGCGTGAGGCTTTCCAACGCCATGGACATGATAGAGCCCTTGCCGGAAGCGCCATTGGTCCTCGGCAGCAATCCGCAGCACTCCGACTTTTCGGTCATCGAGGAGTTGCACCGCTCTTCGGGCGGCACCGTCTACCTCGCGCGGCATCGGCCGAGCGGCCGCAAGGTCGTGCTAAAGGAGCGGCGCGTCTCTGAACTCGGACGTGACCATGAGCTGGACAATGAGGTCGAGCTCTACGAGCGCGTTCCGAGGCATCCGAACCTGATCGCCTACCTCGGTTCGTACCGCCGCGGCGCGGCCGCCGGCCGCCGCGAAGGGCAGAGATCCGACGGCCAGATACTCGTGATGGTCTTCGAGTATGCGCCGCAGGGGGACCTGCACCGCGCGCTGCTCAAGCAGCGCTCCTCGGGGCGCTACCTGGGTGAGACGATGCTGCTGCAGTGGTTCTTGCCCATCGCGGCGGGCGTGCGCCACCTGCACAAGCACGGCGTGGTGCATCGCGACCTCAAGAGCCTGAACATCGTGCTCTGCGACGGAGTGCCCAAGATCTGCGACCTTGGCATCTCGCGCTTCCGCTCGGATGAGACGGTGTTCATGAGGTCCTTCTGCGGCACGCCTGCATACCTGAGCCCTGAGATGGTCGCCACGCAGCCCTACACCGAGAAGACCGACGTGTGGGCGCTCGGTGTGCTGCTGGTCGAGCGTCAGCTGATTGCCTTTGATTGCATCTCTGACGGCCTCTCTGATGGCCGCACGAATGGCCTCCCTCATCAGGTGTGCTGCTGTACGAGCTCGCGGCGCTCCGATTGCCCTTCGTCGGCCAGTCGATCATCGACATCTCCAAGCTGATCTCGAGGGGTGAGTACCCGCCGCTGCCCTCGCATTACTCGCCGCAGCATGCATGTGCTCACCACGGCGCTGCGTCTTCCCCACAGGTGAGTACCCGCCGCTGCCCTCGCATTACTCGCCGCAGCTGTCCCACCTCGTCGCCGAGATGCTTCAACTCGACGCCGCGCAGCGCCCGTCCGTCGCTGAGGCGAGCCGCCGCGCGCAGGCCATGCTCGCTGAGCGCGTGGCGTCCAAAGCGTCGCGCGAGCTCACGCGGGGTGAGCGGCGCGAACGCCCGGCGGCCGCTGAGCCTCCGATGGCTGAAGCGGCCGTGGCCGGTGGAAGCGCTGTCATGGGCGGCGCGGCCGGTGGAAGCGCTGTCATGGGCGGCGCGGCCGGAGGGAAGGGCGCCTCAAGAGTCGACGAGGAGGCGGATGCGACGCCGCGCCGACTTGTGCGCCGCGAGGCTGACGCCCTGCTGCCGCAGCCACCGCGGTCGCAGCAGCAGCAGCAGCAGCACCACCACCACCACCAGCAGCACCAGCAGCAGCAGCATTCGCCGCCCGCCGACCCTGCGACCGCCGCCTTGGGCGACCCGACGGCGCCACCGTCGCGTGCCACCCCTCGCCCGGCCGGCGTCAAGCGGACAGACCCCGCAGCTGTGGCGATCCCGACGAACCCGACGAAACTGGTAACCGCCGCTGTGGCGATCCCGCCGCCGCCGCCATCTCATTCCGAGCCGTCGCCCGCGCCGTCGCAGCTGCCCACCGGCGTCGTGCCGCTCGCCTGCGTGCCCAACATCGCCGCCGCGCGCGCCGAGCTGCCCCCCTCCCGCGGGTCCGATGCGTCCGCGGTGAGCCTGCGCGAGCAACGGCTGCAGCAGCGCGCCCTCGAGCGCCGCCGCCCGTCGACCTCCGGCAGCGCCGGCGAAGGCGCCGGAGGCGGCGTCTTCGCGGGCGGCGGAGGTCGAGAGCTGTGGATGCCCGCCACGGCGCCCGTTACGCCGCAGCTCACGCAGTCATCGACGCCCCCCACCTCTGGCACGCCGCCGGGCGTCGTGCCGGGCGTGTCACTGCCCGAGGAGCACCGTGACTGGAGCGCCGCGGAGGTGGAGGCATACGTGCTCGCTCAGCAGATGCAGCGTCTGCATGCACGCGCGGGAGAAGCGCAACAGGCGCTGCTCCCATCGGGCGCTATGTCGGGCGCGCCCATGACAGCGCTGCGCCCGGGCTCCTCTACCGCTTCGTCAGCGTCGGGCGCTGTGTCGGGCGCCTCACGCCCCACGACGGCGCAGAGCAACCGCCCTCCCCACTTGGCTGACACGCCGGCACAGACACCCCAGGGGGATCAGTACCTTCGGATCCGCAAGGAGCGCGTCGCGCGGCTCCTCAGCCCTGCAAGCGCGCCGCTCCAACCTGCGGCCGCTGGTGCCACACGCGCCAACGGCAAGGACGGCGGCTTTGCGGGGCGCTACGACATCATCTCCGGAGACTACCGATTATAAGACTCACGACACAGTGTCCACAGTCGACAGTGCATGCAGCATACCGGCAGACACCACAGCCGCGCTGAAGCCGTTGTCGGGTAGCCTCGGTTCGCTTCACCACACATCAGACGTGACTCACGTACCCCCCCGCCCGTAGCCCGTACGTTCCAGTGGATCGGTGCGAGGTTCAGGAGTCAGGATGAAAGTGGAAAGATGAACCGCATCGCATGCTCGATGTTCATGTTGTCATGCCGCGACGACTTTTTCGACACCGGTAGTAGTTTCGCGCTGCGAACGTCGACGAAACGACGAGCCGAGCGCATGGCCGAGCGGCGCACCGGCGCACCCGGGCGCGCAGCGCGCACTGACGGACCCCGCGCCACCGGCTCGGATGTCCCGCGCGGACCTGGTCGACATGATCTTGAAAGAAGAGCTACGCGGGGAGGTCACGCACGCGGGCACGGACTGTAGAGGCAGCGGCTGAGCGGCAAGACAACGAAGGCAGAAGTAAGATGCCGGTTGACAAACGCCCAACCCCCACCCCCAATCTGATTGCCTATCACAATCCCGCCCGGTAGTATAGGGCAGCGAGCAACAAAGCTCACACTGTGTGCTGGGAAGACCCCTCACTAGCGAAATAGAGTAGCCCGAACGAGCGAGTACTGTACTCAGTACTTGTGTTGACCGAGGGGAGTGGAGCCGTCCTTTGAGACGGTTAGTGAGCGCGGGGCCGGGGGGACCGCGACGAAACTGACTGACTGACTGGACGTCCCGCGCTGTGCGCGCGTTCGGTTTGCGGTACCGCGCCAATGCATGTACAGATACCCGACCGTCGACTTACATGTAAGTCGGCCCATCGCCCATGCACCGACTTATGTCGGCCAGGCAGTTTAAGTCGGAGCGACTTAAAGGACATATCATCTTAAGTCGCGGTGTCCCGACTTAAGTACCGGCGCGGCTTAAGTCGCCCCCTCCCGGGGCTTAAGGCACGACCTGCCGATCCCTTAGCCGATCCCTGCAGACGTAAGTACTGTATCGCTATGATCGCCTATCGGCCGGAACCGGACGGTTTTATCATGGCGGGCCGTGTGCAAACTCCGAAACTAGCACTAATGAGGCCCAGGAGCACATCCGGACACCGGAGCGGGGCGCGGGCCGCACCGCGCACGCGCAACGTGTACCACACTGACAGTCTTCGCACCCACTGAGGTGATGGGGGGATGGGGTTAATGGGGGTGGGCGTTTCCTTTCAAGTAGGATTCCAGGATTCCCTAAAACCTACGGCGGCCCGTCGGACGATTTGATGATTGATCCGATCCCGCAACACCAACACGATGTGAGCCTGGTGCTGGTCTAGCTTTCGCAGGGACCGGGAACAAGCGCAGCGGGATGCCACCAGGATGCCGCGCTCGCCAGGCTGCCGTGCGGGTTGTGCGTGAAGTTTGATGAACCGCAATCAGTCAAGTTTGCCGTGGGAAACGGGCATAGGGAAGCCGTGGGTCAAATGACTTGACTTGATTTTACTTGAATAGCATTTCTAAATCTTCTCCTATAATTCCCCGAGATCCTATAATGATCAACGCAAACTTGGTCCAATTTCTGGTCGGCGGCGGAAGCATGGAAAATCATATATCTAAATCTCCACGATACTATTACAGTATTTCCCCGAGATCCTCTGTTCGGAGTGGCACGACTTGAGAAGATAGGAACGTGTGGGTACCAAGTGTTACTATAACGCGGCGGCCACCTCCAGAATCCGCGCTCTCGCTCGGCTTCTCGCTCGCTTTGCGATCCCGATCCAGGACAAGAAGAGTGCGCTTGCCCCTCGTTGCTCCCAGTTCGCACAGCTCTCCACCACGTCCCGTGCAAGGCGGCCCTTGTGCTTGGGTCGCGCGCCGATGTCCTCCGCCGCCGACCCGCCGCTCGCCGCCGCCGCATCTCGCACTCGGCACAAGCGCTTCCCTTCGCCACCTGCACTCGAGCAGCTGCGCGCAGTGCATGCACACAGGCGGCCCTTGTGCTCGGGTGGCGCGCCGATGTCCTCCGCCGCCGGCCCGCCGCTCGCTCGCCACCAGCAGCTCTCCACCACGTCCCGTGCACCACGTGGACAGCTGCTGCTGCTCGCTGTGCCTTCGAGCTGCAGCTCCTTGCCGCGCGCTGCCACGGACCGTGCTGACCACGCCGCGTCCGTCCCACCCGCAGCCCTCCGCACGCAATCGACCAGGCGAGCGGATGAGCCTCCTGGATGGTAACACGTACAGACGGCCCGACGCCGAGGTCCTCGCGCTGATCACGCCAGCAGCAGCCAGAGCGAGGGATGGGGTGCGCCGCATTTCGCACGCGCTCGGGACAGCGCCGCGCGGTGGCGAAGCGGTCGACGGGGCGGGGACAGGGGAAGGGCCGCAGGGGGAGGCGGCGGCGCGGCCGTACGACTCCGCACATTCGCCATCGCTCGCGGTCCCCCCACAAGCACCCTGTCCCTCACTTCCGCCCCACCCACCTCATCGCTCACCAACCTCCTCTCATCGCTGCTGTGTACCACGCGCAGCACGGGGACACGCCCCTTCACATGGCCGCTTGGAACAGCTCATCGGTGGCGGTGGTGAAGGCGCTCCTCCAGGCGAACCCGGAGGCCGCCAAGGCGACGGACAAGGTACGCCGCCCCTCCCCCCTTGCCGCGTGCATGAGAGGCCATCAGCGGTCATCATAGGTACTCATATGTAATCAAGGACAATCAGGGGTCATCATTCGCAATCAGAGGGCACTCAGCGGCACTCAGATGGCAATCAGCCGCACTCAGAGCCACTTTAAGCCACTCCGTGGGCCCCTCAGAGGCCATCAGCGGCCCCCTCAGTGGCCATCAGAGGTACTCAGTGGCTCATCAGAGGTGATCAGAGGTACTCAGAGGCCCTCAGAGGTCATCAGCCCACCCACCTCGTCGCTCACCCACCTCCTCTCATCGCTGCTGTGTACCACGCGCAGGAGGGGAACACGCCCCTTCACAGGGCCGCTGGTAACAGCTCATCGGTGGCGGTGGTGCAGGCGCTCCTCCAGGCGTACCCGGAGGCCGCCAAGGCGACGGACAAGTCTGTATGCCGCCCCCCCTCCGCCCTTGCCGCGTGGATCAGAGGCCCTGAGCGGTCATCATATGTAATCATATGTAATCAATGGCAATCAGTGGTCATCATTCGCAATCAGAGGGCACTCAGCGGCACTCAGATGGCAATCAGAGCCACTCAGAGCCACTCCGTGGGCCCCTCAGAGGCCATCAGCGGTCCCCTCAGTGGCCATCAGAGGTACTCAGTGGCTCATCAGAGGTGATCAGAGGTACTCAGAGGCCCTCAGAGGTCATCAGAGACCACTCAGAGCCACTCAGAGCCACTCAGTGGCATTCAGAGGCACTCAGAGGGCCCTGGGCACGCGGTCTTCACCGCCCCTCGCCATGCGTAGCGCGTCTAAGCACCCTGTCCCTCACTTCCGCTCCGCCCACGTCATCGCTCACCCACCTCCTCTCATCGCTGCTGTGTACCACGCGCAGCACGGGGACACGCCCCTTCACAGGGCCGCTCGTAACAGCTCATCGGAGGCGGTGGTGCAGGCGCTCCTCAAGGCGAACCCGGAGGCCGCCAAGGCGACGGACAAGGTATGCCGCCCCTCCCCCCTTGCCGCGTGCATGAGAGGCCATCAGCGGTCATCATAGGTACTCATATGTAATCAAGGACAATCAGGGGTCATCATTTGCAATCAGAGGGCACTCAGCGGCACTCAGATGGCAATCAGCCGCACTCAGAGCCACTTGGTGGCCACTCGGTGGGCCCCTCAGAGGCCATCAGCGGCCCCCTCAAAGGCTCATCAGAGGTGATCAGAGGTACTCAGAGGCCATCAGAGGTCATCAGAGACCACTCAGAGACCACTCAGAGCCACTCAGAGCCACTCAGTGGCATTCAGAGGCACTCAGAGGCACTCAGAGGGCCCTCGGCACGCGGTCTTCACCGCCCATTGCCCTGCGTATAGCACGTCTAAGCACCCTGTCCCTCACTTCCGCCCCACCCACGTCATCGCTCACCCACCTCCTCTCATCGCTGCTGTGTACCACGCACAGAACGGGCGGTTGCCCTTTCACATGGCCGCTTGGAACAGCTCATCGGAGGCGGTGGTGCAGGCGCTCCTCCAGGCGTACCCGGAGGCCGCCAAGGCGACGGACAAGGTACGCCGCCCCTCCCCCCTTGCCGCGTGCATGAGAGGCCATCAGCGGTCATCATAGGTAATCATATGTAATCAAGGACAATCAGGGGTCATCATTTGCAATCAGAGGGCACTCAGCGGCACTCAGAGGGCACTCAGAGGCCTCTCAGTGGCCCTCAGAGGCCCTCAGCGGGCCTTAAGCGGGCCCTCAGAGGCCCTAAGAGGTAATCAAAAGCAATCGGAGGTCATCAGAGGCGAGTCAGAGGGCAGTCAGAGGTAATCAATGGCAATCAGGGGCAAAATCAGCAATCGGAGGTCAATCAGTAGCACTCCGAGCCACTCAGAGCCACACAGAGGCCATCAGAGGTCATCAGAGGCACTCGAAGGCACTCAGACGCAATCACAGGCACTCAGACGCAGTCAGAGGCAATCACCGGCACTCAGCAGCACTCGGTGGCCCTCAGCGGCCCCTCAGAGGGCACCGGGACCCGAGACGGCCACGAGGATCCAGATTGCCAGCGCCATCATTGGTGGCGCGACGGCGGCGCGCACGCGCCCGTTTGCTCGCCATCGTCGTGCGCACCTCCCGTCCCTTTCGCCGCTGACGACCCTCGCTCCGCCGCCGCCCTCGTTCTCCGCGTGCCCGCGCCGCAGGATGGTCGCACGCCGGCCGACCTCGCCACCACGCACAATCGCAACGCCGAGGTCAAGGCCTTCTTCGCGAGCGGCCAGGTGCGCCCGATTCGCGTGCAATCAGAGGGCACTCAGAGGGCACTCAGAGGGCACTCAGAGGGCACTCAGAGGGCACTCAGAGGCATCAGAGGCACTTAGTGGCCATCCGAGGGCTCTCAGAGGCCAGTCAGCGGCACTCAGAGGCCATCCGAAGCGATCAGAGGGCAGACAGAGGCACTCACAGGCCATCAGAGGGAACTCAGAGACCATCCTTGGCAATCATTCGCAATCAGCAGCACTCAGTCGCACTCTGTGGCAATCAAGAGGGCACCGGGACTCAAGACGGCCACGATGGCCACATCGCGTGCTGAGCGTGCGCCGTGCGTGTGCGTGTGCGCGTGTTCGCAGCACTTGCAGCCAGTGGCAGCGGCGGCCAAGGCGGCGGCGGCCAAGGCGGCGGCGGACAAGGCGGCGGATGTGGTGCAGCAGGTGCTCGCGAGCGCCGCTGAACGCGTCGACTGGCCGCACTGCCGGCTGCAGGTGCGCGGCCCGGGCGGCGTGGGCAAGTCATCGACCATCGACGCGATGAGCGGCAAGGAGTTCGACACAAACTCTCCCTCGACCGCAGGCGCCAGGCTCACCACGTGCGAGGTGGAGCGGCGCAGCCTCGAAGTCGCCAGCGAGGGGAGGCCGCTCCGGGTGTACAATCTGGCCGATGGCGAGACCGAGCACGCGCGCGCCGTTGCCGTTGCCGCGCAAGGCAGGATAACGGAGTCGGCGAAACAGGTGTCCGAGGCAGAGAAAGCAAAAGGGGTCAAACAGTCCCCGGTCTCGGTCCAAAGCAGTCCCAAACCGGTGGCAGAGAAGCAGAAGCAAGCGGCGGAGCTGGCAGCGGCGGCGGGCAAGCTCGTGATCAAGGGAGCTGAGCTGCCGCGGCTAGTGCTGCACATCCAGGACAGCGGCGGGCAGAACGTCTTCCTGAGCGTGCTTGACCTGCTGCACGCGCCCGAGGCCTCTGTCTCGATACTCGTCTTCTCGCTGCCCGACCTCCAGAATCCCGACCGGTTCAAGAACAGCATTGCCCAGCTCCGTGTCCAGCTCGACTCGTTCGCCGTGCACGCATCCGAATCGCCGCTGCTCCTCGTCGGCACGCGCAAGGACGAGGCGGTGGCCGCAGGTGGCGGCGGCGACGCAGCGCTCGCGCGCCTGAGCACGGACCTCTGCAAGGCGCTGACTTCCGCTCGGCTGGCCAAGGTGCGCCCTAATGGCGACCTGTGCTTCTTCCCAATCGAGAACTCCAAGGGCTTTGCGGGCGACGAGACCATCCGCAAGCTGGTAGGGGCGATCGAGGAGGTAGCCATGGAGCTCAAATCGATGAAGGAGCGCGTGCCCGCGGGCTGGCTCGCCGTCTACGATGAGCTGGCGCGCGAGGTGTCGGCGACGCCGCCGCGGCAGCTGCTGAGCCTCGCAGATGTGACCAAGATCGCGTCGCGCTTTGGGCTGCCGCACGACCCGGCGCGTTTCCCTCTTGAGCGCGAGGTGCAGCTGATGCTGTCCTACTTCCACTCGCTTGGGGCGGTCTGCTGGTACGATCTGCCGGAGGTGCCAGAGGTGCGTGAGCTCGTCGTGCTCGACCCGCAGTGGATCATCGATGCTGTCTCGATGATCATTTGCAACTTCGATGACCATGACCGCGACCACGAAAGGAAGTACCACAAGGAGGCCAGGCGCAGGATGGACACGGAGTGGAACGAGCTAGTTTACAACGGCAAGCTGCACAGCGTGCTGCTCGAGATCTTATGGGAAGAGGACACCCGCTTCAAGGCGCACAAGGCCAAGCTGCTCAAGCTGATGGAGCACTTCGGGCTCGTTGTTCCCATCCGCCGCAAGGGACATACTTCGTGCGAGAAATACTTCGTGCCTGCGCTGCTCGCGAAATGCCGCATCGACCACCCGCCGACCACGCCCACTGACGCACCGCTCGCAATGCTGCACTTTGCCCTCGCACGCCAATCATCGCCCGACACGGCGCCTGTGGAGTGGGCGCCCGACACGGCGCCTGTGTGGGCGCCGGGTGATTGTGAGAGGGGATTTCTGCCCGACGGCGCCTTCTTCGAGCTGTGCGGCGCCGCCGTCGGCTGGTCCTACGACACCGCAATCGGCTTCGAGCCGGCCCTCGGCTGCGGCTTCGCGCGCGTCATGTTCGGGCAGCACCAGCTGCTGCTCAGCCGGCCGCCCGACGGTGCGCCATACATCACGGTGGCCATCCTGAATGCGGGGGAGATCGCGTGGTCGCCGGCCATCGACCGGCTGCGCCTCCTCGTCGACGGCATCTCCAGCCGCTTCGTCAACTTGCGCTGCAAGTTCCTGCTGCCGCTGAGCTCCGTCGACGAGGCCGAGAAGAGGTACGTCGAGCGTGACGCATTAATTGACGGCTCACCGGCGTATCGTGACGCGGATTACTTTGTCGGTGGGAAGACGCTGAAGACGCGCGCGCTCGCGACGGAGCTGTCAGCGTACCTGCCGCCGCTCGAGCCGCCCGATCACTACGGGGCCTTCCTCTCGTACTCCCACGTCCCCGCCTTCGACACGCCCTTCACCGAGAAGCTCGCCGACTGCCTCGGCGCGCAGTCGCCGCTCGTGACGACCTTTCTCGACAAGCGCGACGCCAGCCGCGGCAGCACCGACCTTGACGTCGTCAAGCTGCTCGCGATGGCCAACTCACGCGTGATTGTGCCCATCGTCACGTGGAACGCGCTGCGGCGCATGACGAGCCTCACCTCCACCTCGGGCCTCGACTACCTCCTCCTCGAGTGGAGCTTTGCGCTGCTTCAGCACGAGCACGGCGCGGCGGTGCTGCCCATCTTCATTGGTGCGTCCGACGCCGACGGTTCCGCAGACCCTTCGAAGGACCTCTTTAAGGCGCGTCCGCCCTTGGCCCGCGCCGACGGCTGGGGTAACGCGCTCGACGACGCTGGGAGGGTGCAGACCGATCCGCGGAGCGTGTGGGAGCGCGTGCCTGACGTCGTGGTCGACTCGGTCGCGCGCAGCCTCGAGAGCTTCTATACGAAGCACGAGTTCGAACCGCCGAAGGCCATCCGGACGAGGACGGCACGCGAGGTAGTGAAGAAATTCGCCGAGATCTGGGGCGAGACGACATGGTTGTGGACAACGCGCGCCCTCACCAGGCAGGCGTCGTCGATGATCTGGGGCGAGGCGCAATCGTCCTTCCTCTCCGGCGCGGCTGGCCGCGCTGAACCGGGCGTGCGCACGCACGAGCTGCTGGGACTGGGTCCGGGCAAGGTCGACCCCTGGGGGCTTCCCGAGGCAATGGCACAGAGGGTGAGACAGGCGGTGCTCAACGCCGAGAAGCGCAAGCCGCCCGAGCTGCTGGGAGAGCGCAAGGCGCCGCCGGCGAACGAGGGCAAGACTGACAACGAGATGCTGCAGCGGATTGAGGCCAAGGTGGACGAGGTGGAAATTCATCACCGGGAGCAAATGGCCGAGCTGGATAAGGTAAATCACAAGCTGGATGAGGTGACTGTGCAGATCCGGCTCACTCGAGACAAGGCGATCGAGATGCTGTCTGATATTTCGACGATGCTGACCACTCTGCTCCTCGGCAACCAAGCGGCACCCAAGCTCGTCCTCTTCCTGCCTGTTGCTCAAGTGACCGGCAAGGGGATCTCATCGCTCAAGAAGGCGCTGAGCCCCAAGGACTGGCTCAACCATCGTGTGCGCATATTCTTCGTCGATCCGCTCACGTACACCGTGGCCGAGACGCACCCAAATCGCGAGGGCGAGGCGGAGGGCTTTGAGCTCACGTTCCCCAAGGAATGGGTCGTCAAGGCGATGCCGTACATCAAGCTCGGGCTGACGGCGCTCAAGGTAGCCGCGGCCGCAGGCAAGCTCACGGGATTCCCGATACCCGACCTCGGCGAGTGGATCAACTCGCAGCTGAGCGCGCTGGGCGAGTTCAAGGAGGCGGCGATCACCAATATGTGTGCCATGACGGAGGACGAGGCCACGGCAAGGGAGGTGCTGGACGCCGCCGTGGACGCCACGTGCCGGGAGCTGCTCGGCGAGAAGGTCCAGGAGCTGAAGCTGGTCGATGGCGAGCCGCTCAAGAAGAAGCTCATGGAATGTCTCGAGATGTCGGCGACGGAGCTCGCCGATTTGCTCTCAAAGGAGTATCCCAAATGGAAGGAGGAGTGCGGCCTTAAGCTCGCCGTCCACGAGCGAGAGAGCGAGTGGGTGCTGCCAAAGTACAAGGAAGCCTTTGAGGCGAAAGGCAAAAAGTGGAAGGAATTTTTTCTCGATAAGATCGGCGCGTACAAGGAGGACTTCCCGAACCTCAAGTCGCGCAACAAGGTCGGGCCGGAGAGCACGCCCGAGGAGATCGAGGACGAGCTGCACTACATCCAGTTGCAGCTTGGTAGCAGCACGCAGAGTGGCAACTTCGGCGCTGTCGAGCTCTGCAAGGCGAAAGGCATGGCGGCCACTGAGCCTGTGCACATCGATGGAGCGGGACCGGGGACAGGGAGGGAGGCTGGTAAAGCGAGGCGCTCTCCCGGCCTTCTCAGCTATTTTCTGGGCCGTTGAGAAGAGAAGAATAAGGGCACGGGGGCATGGGAGGCGCCGAACATGGCGCCGAAACGAGCCCCCCCAACGGGCAACGGCCGCGCTGGGGTGGGGAAGGGAACCTACATGGGTGCAAGCAGCATGGGTGGGGGGCATCAAGGTGTGGAATGGAACCTACAAATTGCTCGCGCCGTGGTGCTGACAGGCTACCTGCAGCTCGTGCCGTGGTGCTGACGGACTGAGGGTCAGCGTAGCGGTACAGCTGTCCAGCTGTACCTGTAGCCCGATCGATGGTAGGCTGCGGCTGGGACCGGACCTGTGTGTGCGTGTGAATGTGAATGGCTGCGGCTGGGACCGGACCTGTGTGTGCGTGTGAATGTGAATGGCTGCGGCTGGGACCGGATCTGTGTCTGCGCGCTGTGTGGCGGGCGGGGCGCGGCTACATAATTACATTGGGCATGCGAAGCTGCGTGATGTGATGACGGGTATGCGTAAGTGGGGGCTGAGGCGCTTCCCACAGCGGGACCCGTGAGTGGTCCCATGGGCCCGGCGGGGGGGGCGTCATGTTGGGCATGTCTTCGCAGCGAGAGTCGCCCGGGCGAGCCAACCTGCCAACGTCGGTACCTATTTCGAGTACCTATTGGCCTTATGTTTCGCCTTCCACTCGCCCTTGTAGACGCTGCTGTCCGCATACCGCTTCGTGCCAAGCCCCTCCATCATGCCCGCTCCACATGTCCATCTCACTCCGCGTTGCGCTCGCACCCTCGTACCATCAACCATGCGGTGGCCCCTGCGCGCCCCGCCCTGCCCCTGGCGGCCCGTCGCGTGCGGGCTGCTGCTCGCCGCGCGCGCCGGTCCGCGCGGGGGCGCGCGCGCCGGTCCGCGCGGGGGCGCGCGCGCCGGTCCGCGCGGGGGCGCGCGCGCGGTCGTCGACTCGTCGTACGCTTTTGTACGCACTGTGTACGCGCGACGGGATGTCGCGTGTCATAATGTCGGTAATAATGTCCGGTTGCGTGCTCCGTTACCGCCCGACCCGCACGTAAATCAAAAGCGAAGAGCAAAAACGACCGTCGATCGAACCAAGACCGACGAACATATTAGCGGTACACGAGTACGGTACCACGCCGTAGCTACTTCCACCAAGGATACTAAGTACTATGACCACTTGCGGTGTGTGTTGACTAACCTTTGGTCTGACTGTCTAGAATTCCTCGTGCTCCACCTCCTCCACCTCCACTTCATCGTCGTGCTCGCCTGTGCCATCAGCATCGCTGTGGCCATCGTCGTCCTCCTGCATTTGCTCCTCCTCGTCCGCGCCCGAGCCAGCGCCGCTCGCGCCACTCTTCTTGTCGCCGGCGTGGCCGCCAACCTGGTATCCAAACGAGCGGCGCCACGTGTCCACGCCGCCCGGCATCAGCCGGCGCACCTCACGCTTGAACGTCGTGAGCCCGAAATCGTCGCCGAAGCGCAGCTGCATGTTGCCGTGCTGGAAGCGGATCGCGACGACGGCCTGGTCGCCCGCCAGAAAGTCGACCTCGATGAGCGACGACCAGCGGAACTTGGCGTCCTCTTGAAGCAGCTTCATGCCGTCCCGCCGCCCCGAGCGCCTCTCGGCAGCCGTCAGCTGGGGGTCGCACATAAAGTAGCTCGGGTCCTCGATGAAGAGATAGAGCGAGATCGACGAGATCACGGCGACGCGCGGCAGCACGCGCCCGGTGGACAGCTCGAGCTTCTCCACTTGCATGTACAAGCGCACCTCCTCGGTCGCCGGCTCGAGCAACTTCTCGCGCAAGATCCTCATCGTCTTCGCCTCGACCTCCATCGGCGCCGGGTGCGCGAGTGGGTTGAGGTTGCGGATGGTCTTCGCGATGGTGTCGGCCACATGGAGCGGAAGCAGGCTGAACTGGAGCGCCTTCGCGGGCTTCTCCAGCGTGACGCGATGACGCGACCACAGGATCTGTACACGCTGGCACATGCCCGGCTGCGCGCCCCAGCCCAGGGCGATCTCGTGCACCTCGCGGAAGGCAAAACGTTGCAGGGGGTCGGGGCCGGTTGGGCAGAACAGGTGCGGGTCGCACACGGTGCACCGTTGGAGTAACGGCTCCCTGAGCATGTAGTACGCTCGGTTCGTCACCACGAGGAGCCGGCGCTTCTTCGTCGGCTCGAGGCGCACCCATGAGGCGATGATGACGCGCTCGGGCTCGGGGAAGATCTTGCGGCTCGTCAGGTGCGGCTGGAGCGCCGTCTCATACCTGTGGGGAAGGGGACGGGGCGCCGTGGTGAGCACTTGCATGCAAGCCTAGCTGCTCGAGCGCCGTCTCGTACATGCGCCTCTGAACGAGCATCAGGAGCGTCTGCATGAACGAGGGGCGCAGCGCGAGCTTCTGCTCCACTTCGTAGCGCGCAAAGGTCTCCAGTAGCTCCCAACGGGTGTCCTCATTCACGCACAGATGCTCGGCAAGGAGGCGGGTGAGCGACGACGCGGTCGCCTGACGGAACATGGCCGCATCGGCCTCCTCCGCCGTCCAGACCGCGTAGGAGAGGAGATTCTCGTAGTACAGATACTTGATGAGCTCCCGCATCTCCGCGACCGAGAGCAGCAGCTGCAGCGTGAGCTCCTTACAAGCGCGGTTCACCTCGGTATCGTCAGCGAAGTGCATGTGCGTGATCGTGTCGCACATGACGCTGTACGTGAGTACGACGGAGCGCAGAAGACGCTCCTCCTGCTCGCCCATCGGCTTGATCTGGCTCGACGAGAGGCCCGCCTTGATCACCTTGTTGATCTTGGCCTGGAGCATTTGCATGCACGAGCGCAGCATGACCGTGAGCATGTCGTACAGCATGACATTCGAAGAGTCCTCCTTGAGGGTATTGGGCGCCATCTTGATCAGCTCCTGGGCGATCAGCAGCAGGTTGGGTCCGACATTGGCGGGGTACCACGTGGTGTTTGTCACGTCGTCCGCCAGGCAGATGAGCGTTCGCAGCAGCGACACGTCGCGCAGCGCATCGAGGGTCGCGCGCTTCGTCGCTTCGGTGCCGTAGCGGATGAGCGCGAGGAGGACTCGGAACGAAACTCCCACGGCCTGCCCCTCGTTGCTCGTCGTCTCGAGGTCGGCTGCGTTGGGCGCTCCCACGGTCCCCTTTCGCAGCACCTCATCGACGTTCTGACTGGCCACGTCGAGGGAGAGCGCGTGTAGATGCGGTGTGAAAAGGAACTCGTACCCTTCGATCTTAATGTCGGGCAGGTCCTTGGTCTTCTCGTCCGTCGAGACCATCTGTTGGTCCACGAGTTGCTGCTGCTTCTTGGCCCACGAGAGGATGCGCGCTGAGACGCCGGTGGGCGTGTACATGGTGGGCGAGATGGGGATGTTCTCGCGCAGGTAGCGCATGAGATCCGAGGTGCCGCCTAGCTGCACGAAGTTCGAATGCTGCAGAATCCGCTGCTTGATGAGGTCGGGCGTATCCTTGGAGGTGTCACGGATCTCCATCGCGTCGGCCGACGCGATCTCCTCATCGGAGATCCGACCCTCCAGCACCTCGGCCATGCGTATCAGCACGCGCACCGCGATCTCGCCCTTGATGTCGAGCGTGTGCAGCACCTGCAGCAGCGCCGCGACTGACGAGCCCACGGCGGTGCGCTCGATTCGAATCGGCACCTCCTGCAGCCCGTACGTCTCCTCGTTCATCATGATCGCCATCATCGCGTCGACCGCATCGCGTGTCTGCATGAGCTCAGACCCCTCCGGCCAGTCCGCGGACGCGGCACGCAAAAAGTTGACGCACCCGACCGAGAGCTGCGTCTTCTCCTCCGTCTCGTCGTTCGACGATCGCGTGTCGCGCCCCGTGTTGCGGACGAGGATGTCAAGCGCCATGTGGATCGTCGCCGAATGGAACCGACGGAAGTGCGCGCCCTCTTCGCCGTCGTCGAGGGCGAGCTTGGACATGATCGAGAAGGCGTGCCTCAAAATCTCCTCGGTGCGCCCGAGGGACAAGTTCTCGCAATCGGCCACGATGCTCACTATGTTCGCCACCTCGGGCGCCTGCAGGTTGTCGAGCGGCATCTCCTCGAGGCACTCCATCACGAGCACCTTGAGGTCGTCATCGGGCACCTCGAGCGCGGCAAAGAGCACCTGTGGGGAGAGGGGCGTGGGCGCGCCGTGGTGAGCACTTGCATGCGAGCGGCGGCCACCACGAGCGCGGCACAGAGCGCCGTGGTGAGCACCTGCTCGCGTCCCGCGACGTCGAGCTTGTCCGACACGTCGATCGCGTCCGGGTGGCCCTCGTTGGCCTTCTTGCAGTAGACCTTGATCAGCCCCACCACCGAGCCGATCGCCTTCTTCATCTCCCTGTTGCGCAGCAGCGCCAGCGGCACCGTGCCACTCTCGTCCACCTCGCCGCACAGCTCGGCCAGCTGCTCGTACCGGCGGCCCTGGATGTAGTTGAGCATCGGCACGACGCCGCCCAGCCCCGCCGAGATCTTTTTGAACATGAGCGAGTCACAATCCATCAAGATCGCGGCGAGCGAGCGCAGGCAGGCTCCAAGCAGCCCGGCGCGAATGTTGACCTGGGAGGAGAAGATGCGTAACAGCCGGTCGACGTAGCCCGCCTTGAGGCAGTCTTCGCGCGTCTTCTCGGAGTGGGAGCACAGCGCGGCGGTCGTGTTCACGAGCTGCTCCACCCATTTCGATTTGGGCTCTGAGAATTGACCGGGCACCGACACGGCGCTGTGATGAGCACTTGCATGCAAGGCAGGTCATCAGCATGCAATCAACGTACCTGAGAATTGACCGGGCACCGACACGGCGCCTGCGACCTCGCTGAGCAGCTCGGTGTGCACGCCCGACTTTGCGTACAGCTCAGCGGCGCGCTCGTTGTTGACTGAGGACCACTGGACGAGTCGCAGCAGCTGCATCCGGCGCGCGTGCGGCCAGCGGCGCGTCTCGCGCGCGCGCAAGAGCGCGATCGCGCGGCGCGGCACCTCACGCAGCTCAAGCGCCGTCTTCTTGTCCTTGAATGCAGTGGCGATGACGCCGAGCATCGCCTCACTCGGCTCCCTGTCCGAGAGCCAGCCAGCGAGCGTTGGGGCGAGCGGACGCATCGCCTCCATGATTCCTTGGCCCTCGTCGGCGAGGGTGTGCAGCGCCCTGAGAAGCAGGTTGCGCGCGCGGTTGGGGATCTTTGGATCGTTGAGCTGCGGCAGCATCGTCGCCATGATCGTGTCCACGACGACCGGGCCGATGGAGCCCGCGTCGAGCATGTCGATGAGCTGCTCGAGCGCGCGCTGTGAGAGTCCTTCGTTCTCGAGCGAGACCGAGAGCACGAGCAGCCGGAGCGCCTGTGGGGAGGCGAAGGCGCCGTGGTGAGCACTTGCATGCCAGGCGCAGTGGCCGGAGCACGAGCAGCCGCCGTGGTGAGCACTTGCATGCCAGGCGCAGTGGCCGGAGCACGAGCAGCCGCCGTGGTGAGCACCTTGGGCCCGACCGCCGGCTGCCGCTCGACGAGCAGCATGAGGGTTTGCACATACTCCTCGATGATGTCCGCAGGCGCGCGAAAGTCCTCGCCGTGCTCCGAGCGCTCCTTCTCCTTATCCTCGGCCTCGAGGAGCTCGAGCTCGTCGCGCATGTCGTCCTTCTCGAAGTCGAACATCACGCGCCCGCGCGGGTCGAGCGGGATGAGCTGGAGCAGCTTGTCTTGCACCTGTGGGGAGGCGATGGCGCCGTGGTGAGCACTTGCATGCAAGGCGCTGGAGCAGCTTGTCTTGCACCTTGGCCACGGCGTCGAGCGTCCTGTCGGGCGCGTCGAAGCACTCCATCAACTGCTTCGTCTGCTCAAACAGCTTGACGACGACGCGCTTGCCCAAATACTCATCGAGCGTGTTGTCCGCCTTGACCTCCTTGACCACCGCGGGCGGGTCCTTGATGCGCGAGCGCCTCTCGAGTACGCTCATCTTCTCACCGTCGACGTCGATGATCTTGGGGCAGTTGGAGAGGATCCAGATGCGGTACCCCTCGACCTCCTCGACGAAGGGATTGCCCACGAAGGCGAGGTGGCGGAGACTCTTCTCCTTCAGGGTCACCACCTGGTCGTTGAACGTCTTCTGGTCCCAGTTCATCTGGTTGTATGACAGGTCAAGGCGCGTCAGCTGCTGCAGCGGGCTGTTCTTGAAATTCTCCCACCCATCAGGGGAAGTTTCACTCTCGGGCCGTGTGCCGATGAGGTTGTGGCTCAGGTCGAGGTGCGCGAGCGTCTTGAAGCCCGAGAGGTCGGGGATGCCCTGAAGCCGGTTGTGCGACAGGTCGAGCACCTTGAGCCGCGGTAGCTTCTCGATGACCACCTCAAAGATCTCATTGCGCGACGCCTTGAGAATCTTGAGGGTCGAGAACTGATCGAGCGAGTCGAGCACCATGAGCTTGTTGTCGGAGAGGTTGAGCTCCTTGAGCGCGGTGCCTTTGATCGACACCAGGCCCTCGATCGAGCGCAGCTGAAAATTCGGGTGCGTGCACACCACGTAGGTCGGGTAGCGCAGCTGGTGGAGCTTCTTCGCGCCCGCGAGCTCCTGCAGGATCGGCTCCGTGAGCTCCACGATCTTCTCGGTCGGATCCCTGAGCAGATTGAGCTCCTCGGCCGTCTTACGCGCGCGCAGCAAGCGCCGCTTCCGGATGCCGGTGGCAGCGCCGTCGGCTGCCTGGCCCTCACCCTGAACCTCTACGGCCCCTCGTTCCTCATCCTCCGAGCCGCCGTGCGGCGACCGAGTGAAGTCGTCCTGCGCTTCGTCGGCGCTGCCGTCGCCCGTTGCCCGGTCGGCCGCGGGAGTATTCATGTCGCTCACTGCCGTCCCGCCAAAGCCCTTCCTATCGGAAAGCCGCCCTTGTGAGGAATTCTTCGGCGCCGTGTCGAGCACAATTGTCAGTCTCCAATCTAATTATATCGCGCTCCACCACGGCGCGACATGAAGGATAGTTAGGGATGGAGAGAGTGCGCGTTTGTGTTTCACAGCAGGCAGCAGCAGCTTGGAAGGAGGACCATGCCTCTTCGGCAGACCATCGTGGCTCGCGTCGACCTATTCGAGAGCCCGGCGGCGTATGTGCTCGTCGGCCACGAGGGCCCTGACCTGCGCCGCGTGATGCACGTGTACCGGCCGGCGGCGGACTGGCGTCCGGGTAACATGCTGCCTGTGGAGGAGGAGAGGACGTTGTACACAGAAAAGGAGTGCATGGCGCGGCTTGCCGAGATCGGAGCGCACCACGACGCGCCGCTCGTGTGTCTGCTCAATGCGTCGGCGCTGCTCGGCATGGTGCGCTTCGTCGAGGGCTGGTACATGCTCTTTGTGACACGGCACGAGGTGGCCGGTGTCATCGGGGGCCACTTCATCTATCGCGTCGAGGAGACGGCGATGCAGGCCGTGCTCCCCGCCGCGCCGGACGCGAAGCTGTCGCCCATCCCACCGCCGCCGCCGGCCCTCTTCGCCGCCGCCGCCGCCGCAGAGGGGGACGCTCACGACGACGCCCAAGTGACGGAGCCTGAGCCTTCGTCGACCGAGGCCCGCGGCCCGCCTCCCCATCATGCTGGTCCGCCGCCCATCATGCAGGTCATCGGCAACCCCAAGGGGGGGCAGAGCCTCGTGCGCGGCGGCAAGCTCCTGCTCGCGGCCGCCTTCTCCAAGGTCGCCACGTCCCTCCAGCTCAACGCCGAGAATTGGGCCGAGACCAAGTACTGATTGGCTCTGATTGGGATTGGCTCTGATTGGCTCTGATTGCTCCGAGAATTGGGCCGAGACCAAGTACTGATTGGCTCTGATTGGGATTGGCTCTGATTGGCTCTGATTGCTCCGAGAATTGGGCCGAGACCAAGTACTGATTGGCTCTGATTGGGATTGGCTCTGATTGCCCCTAATGGCCTGCGGGTGCCTCCTTCATCAGGTACAAGAACCTCTTCTCGTCGATGGACCTGACGCGCGACTTTTACTTTTCGTACACGTACGACCTGACGAACACGCTGCAGGAGAACATGCGCGCCAAGCCCGCGCCCAATACGGCGCCTAATACGAAGCCCGCGCCGGCCGCGCCGCGCGCGCCGCTGGGCGAACCTGCCGCCGCCGCGGCGGCGGCGGCGGCGGCGGCGGCGGCGGCGGCGGCGGCGGCGGAGGGCGGGACCGCTGAGGGCGGTGCTGCTGGGGGCGGTGGCAGCGCGTGGGCCTCGGCGGGCTCCGCCTCGGATCCAGCGCCGCCACCCCGAGATAAGTTCATCTGGAACCACTACCTCGCGTATGGCTTGCTGCGACGGCTCCACTCGGACGCGTGGGTGCCGCCACTCGTGCATGGCTTCTTCATGCAGCTCGCCACCTCCTTGTTCGGGCGTGGGCTGACCCTCACGCTCATCGGGCGGCGCTCCCGACACTTTGCGGGCGCGCGGTTGCTCAAGCGCGGGCTGAACGAGGCAGGTCACGTCGCAAACGAGGTGGAGGTCGAACAGATAGTGAGCGACGGCGTGCGCGGCTCTCTGCACGAGGGCGGCCTTTGCTCGGCAGTGCAGCTGCGTGGGTCCATCCCTCTTGTGTGGGGGCACGGCGAGCAGAAGCACATGGTGCCCCGACCTGACATTCATCTGCACAAGATCGACCCGCGCCACGAGTTCACATTTCGTCACTTTGAGGAGCTGCACGAGCGCTACGGCGGGCCCGTGTTTGTCTTCGACTTGATCCGGCAGCATGAGAAGCGCGCGAGGGAGACGACGCTTGGCAAGGGGCTTGCCGAGGCCCTCGAGGCGCTGCAGATGCGCTTACGCCGCGAGGGCCACCCGCTCGAGTTGCGCTACGTGCCGTTTGACTTCAAGAAGGAGTCCAAGCGCAAGGGTGGCGACGTCCTTCAGAGTATTGAGAAGATCGCCGCACACCTGACCGAAGAGATCGGTTTCTTCTCGACGGTCCCGCCACCGCAACTTGGCGCAGCCGGCGCGGGCATGCCGTCGCGGCTGCTCCCCCTCCCCCTCCCCGAGAGCCCTGCCGAGAAGGAGGCGGTCGCACGGCTGACGCTGCGCCCGGGCGACCTTCTCCCCGAGCTGGGCGCCTACGATGGCCTCGACGCACCCTCGGCTGCGTACGCGCGTGCGGCGGTTGCGAGGCGCGAGCGCGAGGCGAGCGGCGCGCCCTCTGTGAATGTGAATGTGTCGGCCGATGTGAGCGCGGAGGCGAACAGCGCGGGCGCCAGTGGAGTGGCCGTGGGGGGCGCGCTCGAGCCGAGCAGGAGCGGAAGCTTTGGAGCCCGTGCGGAGCCGAGCAGGAGCGGCAGCTTCTCTCGCAGCCACTCCCTGACCAAGCAAGGTGGTGACCCACGCGCCGGCGGTGGCGCGCCGGCGGCAGAGGGGAGCAAAGGCGAGGGGGCGGCGGACGAGGATGAGGAGGATGAGGACGAAGATTACGAGGACACGGAGATTGGGAACCTCAAGATTGGCAACCTGACGAGCGCCGTGCCGAGCGGTGTGCGCGGCCTGGCCACGAGCGCCGAGCTGAGCGCCGAGCCAGCGCAGCCGCGCATCCCACGCCCGCACAGTGCAGGCTCGGGCCAACGGCTCCGGGGGATGCTCGGCACTGGCAGCGGCTCGGCCCGCTGGGCCCCCGGCAAGGGCTGGCGAGGCGCGGAGGGAAGCGTCGTCTCGAGCGGAGGCCCCAACGAAGACGCGCCGTGTTGGCAGGATGGCGGCCGGCAGGACAGCCGCGGCGTGTGCGCCTCGGGCCGGTGCTCGCTGCAGCGTGGCGTGGTGCGCACCAACTGCATCGACTGCCTCGACCGCACCAACGTGGCACAATTCTGCGTCGGACGCGCGCTGCTGCGCCAGCAGCTGACCACCCTGGGCTTCGTCCTCACAACCGATGTGCTCGAGGTGGCCAATGCATTGCTCATGCGCATGTACGAGGAGCTCGGCACCCAGGTGGCGCTCCAATACGGAGGCTCCCAGGCGGTGGGTACGCTCAACTCGAACGAGGTCAAGGACTTTGTGCAGTCGGTCAAGCGCTTCTACCGTAACACATTCTCAGACTTCGAGAAGCAACAGATTATGGACGTCTTCCTTGGCGTGTTCATGCCTGGCGTGGGACCTCATATATGGGACCTCGACTCGGACTTGCACTTGCACAACCGGCCACCGCCCCACTTTTATCAACCGCTCTTCCCGGAGCGACCAGCGCACAGCGCCGAGTGCGCCACCGCCACCGCCACCACCGCCACCACCACGTCCGCCTCCGCCGCCGCCGCCGCCGCCGCCGCCGCGGCCGCCGCAGCCAAGGGGCGGAACAAGCGGCGCGAGGCGCACCGTGCCTCGTTTGATGAGTATTACGACACAAGCGTGCTCAGCTCCTTCGACGAGCTGCTCGAGCGTTCATACGTCAAAGCGCCGCCGTACACTGTGAACGCACCGTACACTGTGAAGCCCACCGCCACGCTCGCGTCCGGCTCGACGGCGGCACCTGCTGACGAGCCCGTCAACGCAACGCGCGATGCGCCCGCCGGCTGGCTGCACACGGATGCGCTTACCGGCACCTCGGTTGACCATCCACTGTGGGCGGAGGTGGTCACTTGGGGCAAACAGGTCGAGTACTATGGGTTTCATGAGACGGTCGATCTGTATACACTCCACGACCAAGTCGACCTGCAGGTGTTCATGCCGAAGGACTACGTCGAGTGCGACCTCTGGCAGCAACCCGTGCTGGGCCCTGTGCTTGGCGCCGTGCCGGGCGCACGGGAGAAGAGGCCGGCGGAGGACCCGTACGGGTTGCAGCCGGTCAACGAGAGCTTCTACCAGGAGTACTGCGACTCCGCGGCCGACGACAGGCGGTTCCTGGCGCGCCACGAGTCGTTGTGGGCGGTACACAGCTCGGAATGAGTGCTGATTTGGGGTCGGACACGACTCTACGCGTGAACGCTGCAGCACACGGTCCCGTCAGAGCGCCGTGTGCAAAACACTGTACTTATTCGTTTCACAGCCAATTCACAACAGCAGACTCAAAAACAGATGAAAGAAGACCAAGACGAGAGGGTTCCCGTGCAGGAGGCCCCATGCAAGAACGGCAGCATAATCATCTCCTCACGAGTTCAAACGCAGTGGACTGCGGACGAAGGCGGCGATGGCGGCTGGTACTCGGGTCAAGTGGTCGCTATCGAACGCTCAATCGCCCGTGAAGAGTTTTTCGCAGAGATTGTGTACGATGATGGAGACACTTGGTCGGGGACGACCAACGACATATATGCGCTCCCCGAGTTCAACGCCATGGCAAGCCAGTCGGCCAACCTCCCGGGTGGATTGCTTCCCGACTCCATAGTTGCGGCGGCTGAGTGCCTTTGCGGGCCTGAGCAGCGGCGGATGATGACGATGCTCGTCTTGTGGTTTTCTGTGTGCTCCGTGGTTGAGGTCGGCCTCCTGTTCTTCGAGTCGCTCGTACCGCCCTCGAAGATACCACGCTCGGGCGAGCTCGATGTGTGGTACGAAGTCCAGCTGTGCCCTGTTGCTGACAAGACTATTACGGGCCAGCTGCCTTTCGGCCAGCCTGGCAGCCACTTTGGCATCCGGAGCGACGATGGGATGTTGCCGTCGCCGTCGACGTCTCTATGCACCGAGACGTGCGGGTTGGGGTATAGCAGCGACGGCGCCTGTGACGATGGCGCGATCGGCTCGTCCTACTCGGTGTGCCGCGAGGGCACGGACTGTCAGGATTGCGGCCCGCGCGAGCATGATCTACCCGGGGTGGCGTGCCCCGCCGTACCGGGCGCTCCCTCGGCGACGGGCATCGCCATCGATTTGGGCCCGCTCGATGGTTTCCAGCTGGGCGCGGCGTATGCGCCCGCCTTCCTGCTTGAGCAGGGCACCGCCGCCCTCATCACCCTCTCCGTCGTCGATGCCAAGAGCACGGTCCTCCTTCCACCCCTGACTCTCACCATCGGTCCACCGGAGACCGTTGGTGCTGCGCCGTACCCGCCGACCCCGTCCTCACCGCCGCCGCCATCGCCGCGACCCCCCTCCCACGGCAGCGCAGGCGGCACTCCCACGGGTCGGCGCTTACTCAAGGGGGGTACGTACTCCTCCTACTCCGGCTCAAGTAACGGTGGGCGCACGACCACCTTTGGCAACGGCCGCTGGGGGCACGCCGCCGGCAGCCGCGCGACGCATGTGCCCATCTACCCGGCTGGGGGCGGGGGGGGCGGGCGTACCGCGTATTATTACGGGCCAGCTGCCATCCCACGTGGCGCCTCGTTCACAGTGGTGCGCCGCCCGTCCATCTACTCCCATTGCTTCACGTGTGGCATGCAAGTGCTCACCACGGCGCGACTTCCTCCCTTCCCACAGGTGCGCCCGTCCATCTATTCCCACTGCTTCACGTGTACCAACATGATTCTGGGCAGCAACCACTACGGGTATCATGACGAATATGGGCGCCCCTGTGACGGATCCCGGGTCGATTGCGGCGAGGCCACCGGCTTCACCGCGGACAGCACGCTCGACCGTTACGAACTGGCCGCCGCCACCTTTGTCGCACCCGACGACCCGGCTGCATGGCCCATCTCGTTACGCGTGCAGCAGCTTGACGTGCGCTTACTCCAACCAGTGGCCGGGATCAGCGCCGCCGAGGCCGCCGCCCTTCAGCAGTTGACGGCGCGGCTCGGGTCCGTAGGCATGCAGGCGGACGCTCTACTCGCCGAGCGCGGCTACACCTGCTCGAACACGTGCAAGGGGCACTCCACTGACGGCTGGTGCGACGATGGTGGCTTGGGCTCCGAATATAGTCTTTGCGATCTCGGCACCGACTGCACCGACTGCGGCGTCCGCGGCGGCGGCGGCGGCATCGGCGGCGGCGGCACCGGACACTCGGTGCTGCTCTCCTTCTCGACCGACGCGAACGCGGACCAAGCGCTCGCTCGCTACCGCTTGGTCTCGGGCGGCTACAACCTGCTGTACTGGGGAGTCCTCCCGCTGCCCTTTTGGCTCCTGTTGGCGTTCACGCTCGCCTGCTGCGGGGTACGTGTATGTGCGTCGCTCTGGGCGCGCCCCCCCTTGGCCCATCTGTTCCGCTCCGTCGCCAAGCCGCCCGCCTCGATGATCTGAGCGGGCGAATAATAGAGTACAGACGGCGTGTACACAGCCCGGGGTGTTACTCCCGTTGTAGGACGCTGAGCTGCCAGAAGTTGACTTACAACGTGTGTGAACTCTGTGAAGGGTGAAACGGAATCCTTCGCTATGTCATGATCTATGTGTGTCGCTGTCAGAAGTTGCGAATTACGTGTGTGAAGGGAATCTATGTGTCGCTGCGCGCTATCGGTGTGATTTCTAACGTGATCAGAACGCGAAACGGTCGCGGTGCCTTGGCTCTTTGTTGTGCACAGTCTAAAAAGCCGGTAAATATGTGGCGGCGAGAACCGAGATGTTCACCACGAAGGCTTGTACGCCAAGGTCGAGAAGTTGGACTCCTTAATGACCTTGGCGACAAACTGCGGCCTGCACGACGCGAGTGTGAATGGGCTGTTAATACTCGGTGGTCTGTGAACGGCGGCTGTGAACGGCGCGCACCAGAACATGTTGGCGCCCGCGCCGATCTTGAAGTCACGATCCCTGAGCGACTGCGTGCAGACCCAGGTCGGGTGGATGCGGTGGTAATAGTCGAGCGAGGCCTCGGGTGTGTTGTCGCCAAACATGATCGCTGGCCAGTCTCCATGTTTGCGCTGCATGCTCAACATGAAGAGCGTGCCTTCGCAGAGCATCGGGTCTGACGCCTCTGTCAGCCCGGCGCCGCGCAAGCAGTCGCACACCTCAGCGATTCCATCGATGTCGATGTACGTCGAGGGCGTACCGCCCTGCTTGAGCTCCTTGCGGTACTCCTTTACCTGACGCATCCAGTACCGGAACGACTGGCGCACGTACCTGAGGGGAAGCAGGGCGCCGTGGTGAGCACTGGCAAGCCTCCTTTACCTGACGCATCCAGCACCGGACGGACTGGCGCACGTACTTGTAGAGCCACGGGTTTCTCGCGCTCATTAGCAATCAGTGGCAATCAGTGGCAATCAGTGGCAATCTACGTACTTGTAGAGCCACGGGATCTCGCGCTCATTGGCCTTGATTGCATTGTACGCGGACTGCACGTACCTGAGGGGAAGCAGGGCGCCGTGATGAGCACTGGCAAGCCTCCTTTACGGACTGCACGTACACAATGCAATCAAGGCCAATGCAATCAAGGCAATCAAGGACTGCACGTACACAATGTAATCAAGGCCAAGGCAATCAAGGCAATCAAGGACTGCACGTACACAATGTGTGTCGCGAGGTAGAAGGAGTGATGGAATTCGTGGTTGAACGGCTCGCCAGGCTTGGGCGGAGGCGTGAGCTCGATCGTGCGCAGCGCGACCAGCGCATCCTTCAAGCCCCATTGGAGCCGGTAGCGGCGCGCGAAGAGGATGCCGTTGAACTCCATGATCATGATGCGCATCAGTAACATGAGCCAATCGTCGATACTCACGTTGGAGAGGCATTTCTTGGGGTAGCCGAAGAGCGTGTCCGTGTCTGCGAAACCGTTGAGCATCCATCAGAGCCAATCAGAGGAGCAATCAGAGCCAATCAGGCGAGCAATCAGAGCCCATCAGTGGAGCAATCAGAGCCGATCGGGGGTGCAATCAAGGGTGCGAGCAAAGCTCATCACCTGCGAACCCGTTGAGCTTCCACGCGCTGTCGGCGGCCGCGAGGATGGTGTCCACATCGTCGCCCATCTCTTGCTTGCACCTGGCGAGGAACATTAGTGCAAAGAAGTCGTCGCGGTCCGGCCGTTTTCGCTTCGCGTTGATCGCCGCCCGGTGTGCCTTCGCAGCGCGCCTCGCCTTCGGCTTCGGCTTCGGCTTCGCGCCCTCGTCGTCCTCGTCGTCGGCATCGCCCTCGTCGCCGACCGCCGCCAGCGCCTCCGTCAACGCCGCGTCCTCTGCGGCATCGGCCGCCTTGCGTGCCGCCGCCGCTGCCGCCACCGCCGCCGCCAGCTCCCCATCTGTGGACTCGTCCGGCAAGCCAACGCGGCCTGCGGGCGGTGCGGGCGGTGCGGGCGGCAGCGCGGGAGCGGCCGTCGTTGAGGGGGCGTCAGTGGCACCGAGAGCAGCTGCAGCGGAGTGGCCGTCGTCGATCTTGGTCGTGGCCGTGGACGCCCCAGCCTCGCTTCCGCTACTGACCTTGGCGCTGCTGATGGTGCATCCTCCGGCCGTGCCTGCGCCGCTCGCCTTCGCCTCCGCAATCACCTGCGTCAGCCTCATCTTCGAGCGCACGCCGCTCTTGCTGCCGCTCGCCACAGCGACGACCGCGGCGAGATCGGTGCTCAGTGAGCGAGATCGCCGGCCCGCCCGAGTGCGTGAAGAGCTTCCCGCGCCCGCCCCAGCGCCCGTCCCAGCGCCCACCTCGGCTGACGGTCCGCTGGGCGCATTGACAAAGACCACTTGTGAGGGCACGCCGGGCAGCGGGTCGAAGCCGAGTTCCTCGAGGAGCCGCGACTCGTACCTGCTCAATGGGGCGACCCGAGGCGTTCAGAGGCAATCAGAGGCAATCAGAGGCCATCTGAGGCGTTCAGAGGCCCTCAGAGGCCATCCGAGGCCCTCAGAGGCGATCCGAGGCCATCCGAGCTCCTACTTGGGCATCAGCTGCTTGCAGATGGCCTTCGATTGCATGCGGATCGATGAGTTAGCCGACGTGTACCAGCACTCGAAGAAGATGGACGGCGCATCATCGCCGACCTCGTGCAGTGCCTCAAAGTTCTTCTTCTTGAAGAACTTGTGCATCATCTTGAGACCCTTGACGATGGCCGCGTTTCGCCGCTCGCGCAGATCGGCGATGTCGTGCGGCCGCCCGCTCATGTCGAAGGCCACGTTCCCGTAGTTCTTGGCAGCCTCTTTGGCGGCCAAGGCCGCGGCAACCTCCGGCTGGACGGACACGATCGCTTGCTTCCACATGTCGCCGCTCGCTTCAGCCCTCACTGCGGCAACGGCCTGGCGGAGCTTGGCCGACGCACCACCAAAGAGCTTGGCCGCAGCACCACCCACAGGCTTGGCCGACTCGCCATCCACAGGCAGGCTCCTGCTCGGGGCGGCTGACCCGCCGCGCGCTTTTGAGGACATCAACGAAAGATCTGCGGCAGACGCCTTTCTTGTTGCAGAGCTGGCCCGAGAGGTGGCCGTGGACTCGGGTCCGCCCGCGGTGAGCGCCTTGTCGAACTGCGCAGCGAAGGCTGGATCTGTCGATGCCACCACCGTGTCGTCGGTTGAATAACCGGGGCGCGTTTCCTCTACCTCCATCTTTCGCACGTGCACCAAGAGCTTCAAGCTCTCGCCCCCAACTGTCCGCCAGGTGCTCTCGGCAGAGACTGCTCTTCCGCAGACTGAACTTCATGTGTGAATGTTCACAGTCTAGGTGAAGAAACTTCTTGAAGTTCCACTTCTCTGCTGACTACTGCTCTACGCCACTCCCTGCTGATGATCTTTGCTGCTGCTCCCGACGAAACTTGGTGCCCGACTCGCACGCGTTGAGCAGCACGGGCGCATCCCACGGGTCAAAGGCTACTAGGCGCCTAGCTGTGGGATCGGGCCGCCACCAACGCTCAAGGCGCGCCGGAGCCCCCATAGGCGCTGCCGGCGGCGGCTCGATGGCCTCGGCCGCCAAGGCGGCGCTGAACGAAAAGGTGGACTGGGCCGTGGCGACCACGTCGCAGGTCCGAAGCGCCTCCCAATCTCCGAGCATCTCGAGCGCCGTATCGGTCAGCTCGTGAGCGCACGCCTCCTGCGCGGCCGCCCAGCCGGGGAGCGCGCGCAGCCGGGGTGCGAGCCACGACGGCTCAAAGCTAGCGAGCCCACTTCCCATCGCGCTCTCATAATCGTCTGTGCAGAGCACGAGAGCGGCAGCGTGCCCGTCGTAGTGCCACGTGTCCGAATGGGCCTTGTACCACTCGACATACCTGATGAAGGGGGCAATCAGTGGTCATCAGGCAGGCCGCTGGAGAGCCACGTGTCCGAATGGGCATGGTACCACTCGACGTACCAGTGCGCAGGAGCGGCCCAAAAGACGCCCTCGTCTCGCCACTCAGAAGACAGACCAATCGATCCAAAGGAACCTTCGTCCGCCGACGAGGTGGGTGCTGCTGCTGCTGCGGCGGCGGCGGCGGCGGCGGCGGCGGCGGCGGCGACTCCTGCTGCTCCTGCTGCTCCTGCTGCGTCCTCCACAACTGCCGCGCCCACCGCGCCCGCCACGCCCGCCGCGCCCGCCGCGCCCGCCGCGCCCGCCGCGCCCGCCGCGCCCGCTCGACGACGCCAATGGACGTCCGCGCCGGCGCCTCCGGGCGCAGCCCGGTACGCGGCCTGCGCCGGCCCGATCGGGAGCACGTCGCCCTTGCAGCGCACGTGCACGCACACGAGAGTGACTGCGCGTGGGTCCTTGAGGCCATGTCGCTCGGCCGCCTCGGCACGCACCTGTGGGGAGAGCAGGGCGCCGTGGTGAGCACTTGCATGCCGCTCGGCCGCCTCGGCACGCACCTGATGAGGGAGGCAATCAAGGAAGCCGATGAGGGGCGCCATCAGTGTCGCTCGGCCGCCTCGGCACGCACCCGCGCGAGCGCCGCGGCAACGAGCGTCCGGATTGGCGCGATCGGCTTGAGCGCGCGCTGCAGACGCGGCCGGTGCGCCGCGAAATGGAACGTGTCGAACTGGAAGAAGCCCCACAGCTCGAGCGTGCCGCCGCGTGCGAGGCATGCCTCGACGTGCTCACCGCCCGCGCAGCATTTCTCGGCGGCGGATGGCGCAATCGAGCCGGCGTTCACTTGCGGGCACCATTGGCGCAGCTTGCGCCCACTCAGCGGCGCGCCTGCATTCTCACGAGCCCTTAGCGAGGCGAGCGGCTCGCGCCCCTCGGCCCACTGTCTCCAGCCGGCGTGCGAGAGCACGACCCGATCCGCCAGAAGCACGCGGTCCTCGTCGGCGGGCAGCGGCCTGCCGCGCGTGTACTCTCCCTCGAAGACAAAGGATCCTATCCACGTCGGCGTGCGAAGCCGCAGGCCCCACGTGCTTGAGTACGCGATGGCAAAGGCATACTGGAAGAGCTGGTTGCCAAACTGCCCGAGCTCGCCCAGGCAAGCCGCATACAGCATGGCCTTGTCCTCAGCGGTGCTCGACTCAGCCACACCGGAGTGGTCCGCAAACGGTAGTTTCTCATCCGTGCCAGAGATTTCTTCCGCACGTCGCTTCGCCGAAAAGAACTCTGCTTTGCCGAGATCGTCTCGGGTCTGTCGGCGATCCTCGCGCTGACGGCGCATTTCTGCGCTACAAATGTACCCGGCTGCTGCTGCTGTTCAACACAACGCGCACAACCTCCGGACCCCCAAGCACGAGGGCCTCTATCGCTATGGACGGAGGTGTGGCCGACACAACCTGCTATTACACAGGCCGTTAATCGGCGGCATGGG
>Ga0210243_100436_pt1 | contig 35186 bp, 22 predicted proteins | sample ChrtobMeP5a_32mM_FD_155461 | JGI IMG/M metagenome (GOLD analysis project Ga0210243, IMG submission 155461) | Chrysochromulina tobin associated microbial communities from unialgal haptophyte culture, Seattle, Washington, United States - P5a_32mM | ecosystem: Host-associated > Algae > Haptophytes >...
GGCGGCAGCGAGGGCGACGGCGGCGGCAGGAAGAGCGACGGCGGCGGCGGCGAGGGCGAGGGCGACAGTCGCGATCACCTTCGTGCTGCAGGGCCAGTACGTGTGCGTGATGGCTTACGCGATCAGATTGTACGCAGGCACCGAGACTACGGAAGACTCCCCCTAGTTGCCAATTTCCGTCGCTGAGAGGGGTCTAGCGCGGCAAAGCACCCGGATATGGCTCCGCTCGCCTCCTGCAGTTTGTTGCACGCCTCGCGCCGACGCACCACCATGTGCCGCGCGCACGCCTCTGCCGCCTTCATCGCCTCCTCCGCGATCTGAACGAGCTTCTCTCGCTCCGATCGCTCCTCAGCCCGCACGCGCGCCACCTCTGCCTTGGACGACTGTCGTGCCGCTCGCAGTGCCGCCTGCAGCTCGGCCACGTGGGCGGTCTGCTGCTCGAGCTGTGACCCTTCATCTCGGTCAGCTGCGCCTGCGTCGCGCGGTTCTTCTCAGTCAGCTGCCTTTGGATGCATGCTGCCTCAGCCTGCGAGGCACGTGCGGCGCTGCACTCGGTGTCGAGACATCGCTCGGTGGCATCCTCGGCGGCCGACACGCGTGCAATCGCCGCCTCGCGCTCTGCGTTCACCGCCCGCTCGACAGCTTGCTCTAACGCTTCGCCGTTCGCGCCGCCGGCCTTGCCGTTGGCGATGGCCGCGGCGGCGGCGACGGCAGAGGCGCGCCGCGCATCGCGCAGGTGAGCCTGAAGCGTGAGCTGCTTCTCTTCAGACGTCTTGAGCTGGGCCTGGAGCTGCTCCACCACCATGGCGTGCTCCTGGGACGCCTGGAGCAGCGCCGCACGCCACTCGTGAGCTTGCTGCTGCGCCGCCTGCCGCTGCGCCTCCTGCAGCGATGCAGCGAGCTCGTGCATCTTGCGCTGACCCTCTCTATGAGCGCCTGCTGTTGAGTTTGCGTCGCGTCCTGCAGGCTTGCAGGGCTTTTTTGCCCGCCACTTGGCCGCCCCGTAGAAGGCGCAGTGGTCATTCTTGCCCCGCCGATACTGGAAATGAACACCCAGTCTCTTGCGAGTTCCAAGGTGCCCGACTCCCAGCATCGAGTGGGGCATTCGAAGGGTCCCGTATTGCTCTCAGGCATGTGGACGCCGAAGCGAGCACACGGGCAAGAGCAATAGGGACGCCATTCTAGAAGGCTCGCCGACTGGGGCGGCCCGGCGACAGGCGGAAACCCTACTGAGCTGGATCACGACGCGCTTCGGTGCGACGTGTCCGCGAGTTTTCCGCGACGTCACGACGTCTCGATCTCATATGATTAATGCATTTTGGCCGGTTCCATGGATTGCATGCTGAAGCTTGGCTTAATGGTTTCCCCGAGCTGTCACGCTGCCGCCCTTGACGTTGTTCGCCCCGAAGACAAGTAATCTAGCGCTCTCCGCTAGAACCCACCTTCAAAGATCAAACGCGCCGTCCGTGAGATCGGATGTAAGTCACCAGATCGGCTTAAATCACCCCCCTACCGGTCTAAGTTGGTTCGCGTAATTTATGCTGCGCGTGGGTGGGTGGTTTAGTTCGCGTTCGGTTTGTTAAGGTTCTTGAGTCATACGTGTTCGGTACTGATACACTCTACAGAATTACACTCCTCACGCTGGGCGAGGGGGGCGGCGGTGGCGACTGGGGCGGTGGCTGGGGCGGCGGGCGCGGGGGCGGCGGCGAGGGCGGCGGCGAGGGCGGCGGCGGCGTGGGCGGCGTGGGCGGCGGCGGCGAGGGCGGTGGCGTGGGATCCGCGCCTCGGCCAGCCCGGCAGGCGGCAGCTCAAGCTCACGCTGCATTCATTTGAAAGCCATGGTGCATGACGCTTTCATCTGAAGGATATGCTGCGCCTTCGCCGCGAGCTGATCCAGTGTTATCTGTTGCCAGCGCAGCTGTAATGGTGCCGTCGCTGCTGCTGCCTTGTGCTTCTTGGCTGCTGCTGCTGCTGCCTTGTGCTTTTTGGCTACTTTACGGTTGTGCCTGCGGCGCGCGGTATCCCTGTTCTTCTTCTCTTTTTTCTTCAATGGCATGCCCTGCGGCCCTGGTCCTGTAAATTTCTTCATTGGCGTGCGCTGGGGCCCTGGCAGCCATGATCGGCCGTCCATCGGCGCAACACGTTTGGTGAGGCTCGTGCGCGTTGGAGCGTTGATGGAAAAAGTCGAGTTTGGAAACTTTGTGAAACGAACCAGTACCGGTATTCGCTGAAATTTAGCGCGAGTGTTATGCTCGAACCTCTTGCAATGCCGACGGCGGCGCCTCCTCTACCGCGACTCGCCGGCCATTGCGCTACGTGGCATGAAGTATTCCTCGACCACGCGCAGGCAGGCGCCGCAGCTTCGGTGACCGACTCGCTGCGTGCCGGTCACAGCGTGCTAGTGCTCCATGCTGTCTCCAGCACAGCCGAGTGCAAGGCGCTGGCCGCCCAGTGCGCGCTGGCGGCGGCGCTCGTCCGTGAGGAGCGCGGTCCCCATCCGCTCGTTCGCAAGCGTGCAGACGAGCTGATCGGCAAGGCGGGCGCGACGATTTGCGAGGACTTGCTCATCCGGCAGCTGGCGTTGCTGCATTCACCGGCACCAGGGCTTGTGAGCGCGTTGTTCGGCGACGTGCTCGGCGCCTCGCTGCTGCAGAGCATCACGCACAACCCGGAGCTTGCGTGGAGCGAGGGCGAGCCCGCGATCAACGTGTACACTCCCGGAGGCCGTTTCACGCCGCACGAGGACGAGCAAAGTCTCACGCTCCTCCTCAATCTGTCCGAACAAGACGCGTACACGGGGGGCGGCACGGCGTTCTGGTCGCTCGCCGACGGCGGCGGACCGGGCAAGGGGCGCGACTTGCCCGAGAGCACGCCGCCGTCGCAGCTCCTCGCGCCGGCGGTGGGCACCGCTATTGTCTTCGGTGGCCAAGTGACGCACGCCGCGCAGCCCGTCCTCACGGGCGAGCGGATTGTGTTCGTCGCAAGCTTCAGCCCGCTCGTCGGACGACAGCGCTCGCGCGCGCTGCAGGCCGGCTTTGCAGGGCTCCGCGGTGGGCGCCGCAGAGCCTCAAGGCCAGCCGACAAATATGCGCCCACCATGGCGCCCTCGCTGCCACCGGATGCAGCGGCGCCCACCCCCAGCGCTGCCGCGATGGCTACGATCGAGGACACGAGCTTGGAAGCGCTCTGCGCGGCCCTCACTTCATTGGCGACGGTGGCGGGCAAGGCGTGCCCGCAGCCTACCGCAGCCGTGATGCCCTTTGCCTTTCATGAGGAGGAAGTTGATTGACATGTTGATTGATCTGCGCCGATGCGCTTGGTTGCGCGATCCGGCGTAACGGCTTAAACGCTGATAAGATAAAGCTCCACCGGGGTGCGGAGCCGTCCTCTGAGACGGTGGTGTGGTGAGCTGGGTGGTCCATTTTACTATGACTGACTGTTTCGGTGTGAAACACTGTGCGTTTTCATATTTTATGGACCCAACCTCGAATCGCGACGCACTCCGCGAGGGTCCTGTGCGTCTTCTCGGCTATGCTAATGAGGTAGGCGAGTCCATGAAACCGGTGGTGCCCCATGCCGCCTATCTCGCCTCGTACGGTGTTGCCGGGCTCTACGTGCTGGGCGATGCAGCCTGGCGGGGCACCAGGCCGCCGGTGGGCGAGTCGGGCGTTGTCGAGGCGCTGGACACGCTGCTCTGGCAAGGGCTGGCATCAGTGGCCCTTCCAGGCTTCGCCATCAACCGTGTCGTCTGGGCTGTGGGGCACGCGTCTATCGGGCGCATAGCACCTGGAAACCTGCTTCCATGGCTGCCGACCGCTGCGGGTCTTGCATGCATTCCATTCATCGTCAAGCCGATCGACCACGGAGTGACGCTGCTCATGGATCGAGTCGTGCGCCCTCTCTACAATAAGAAGGGTTGAGTTGCAGCACACGGTATGAACGAGTGGGGTGCTGCAAGCGGAACTGAGTCGTCGCTAGCACAGTTGGCCATGCTCATGGACGGTTTCCTCGCACACCCGGCCGGCCTATGTGGGGCCGGCCAATGCTCCTTCTCCGTACTCGTGGCGGTGCACCGTACAGAATAGCGGGCTGCGCGGGCCGGCACGAGTGACGAACCTGGTACGCGACCCGTGAGGCATCGCCTTCAAAGTCGCCCTATCCACTTGGAACCATCAAAGCATGCATCAAAGTCATAGTCGTCGAAGTACTCGAAGTCGGTTAGGTAAGGGTGGGTATGGACCACTGAATCAGTTCCTGTTTTCTCACCTCAAAAGAAATCCAGCTATCCTATCGTCTCTTCCCCACATCTTTCTCGAACATCTTTCTTCCGCCATGGCATGGCCCATGCAATCCGATCTCCATCACGTTTCACGATCTCGCGTCATGGCTCATGCGCGCGTACGGGCGGCGCGGCGGGCCGGACGATACCGTTCGATTAGCGCGCATTATAAAACGTTCATTGAATGGTACCTTTCACAATTTTCCGCGGAAGTTTCAGGACCGTTTCAGGACCGTTTCGCGCCATCGTTTATGTTTCGCGCCCGCCATCATGGTCATTTTCCTCCGCTCACATCACACGGAGACACGGTCACACGACACAATCATGTATCATCAAGCACACGACACACGCCGCGCTCGCCTACCCGGCTCCACCCTCCCGCAAGACCCCTTTCTTGACCGCGCTGCGCTGCCTCACAGCTCAAGATAAAGCTCAAGATACACGGATCTTGCAACACGCTGGTTCAATCCAAGTGACTTCAAGCTGTTCATGCAATGGCACACATCTCACAGATGCAGCTGAAAGCCGGCCTTTCCTTGCACTGCGTTACGAATCGAGGCCTTCCCTTCCTCTTCGAGACAGTTGCGACGAAGACTGCGCGGCACAAGGGTAGATGGATGATCAATCACTTTGGGAAGCGTTTGCCAGGTATCTGGATAGCAGGTATGCAGGGGAGTTCGAAATTTTGGCAAACTCACTCACTCAATTAATTTTTGTCTGTGCGCCTGTGACGGCCACCATAGCCGCCACAGCGTTTGCTCCAACTGGACCGATGCCATTTTTCTTGAAGTTGAGCGACGCGAGCTTGGTCTCCTTGTTATTCTGGATGGCCTTGCAGACTGCGCTTACGCCCTCATCTTCGAGGCGGTTATAGGACAAATCCAGGGCCGTCAGCCCGCCATTGACCAAAAGCGCATCTGCGATGGCTTTTGGCCCTTCACGGGTGGAGACCTGCTGTTGCATGCTGACGACCCAGTGGCCGCCAATCTCATTGGATGAGAGATTCAACGCTGTCAGCGCGCCGTTGACGCCAAGCATGTCTGCCACATGCTTAGCGCCTGCTGCCCCTCGTCCAATGTTGTTGTCAGACAGATCGAGCTCCTTGAGCGTCTTGTTCTGTTTGAGAGCCTCGCAGATGGCCTTGGTGCCCTCCTCCTTCAAATAGTTCGACGCCAGGGACAGCTTCGTCAGCGCGCCATTAACACGCAGGGCGTCGGCGATTGCAGTGATGCCCTCTGCTGTGTAGGTGCCTTGTTGGTGGCCCCAGCCGTCATTCCAGATGCCACACAACTGGTTTCTGGAGAGGTCGATGCTTGTCAGCCCGCCATTGACGCGCAGAGCGTCGGCAATCGCTGTGATGCCCTCTGCGGTGTAAGTTCCATGGCCATTAAGATCGAGGCCGCACAGCACGTTGTTGGAGATGTCCAGCTACAATACTCAAAGCAGAGGCAAAGGTTAGATTGGAAAAGGTTATTCAAGTGGGGGGGGGCGCAGAAAGCGAGCACCTGTGTCAAGGCGCCTGTGACGCTCGTGCGGAGTGCCTCTGCGATTAGCTTGACACCAGCAGGGCTGATGTTCTCGGAGGACGCGTCCATAGCAATGATCTTGCTGTCCTTGTTGCCGCAGATGGCGGCAAAGATGGCACCCCATCCCTCATCCCTTAGCTGGTTGCCCCTGAGGTCGACGGACGTCAATGCGCCATTGACGCCAAGCATCTTGGCCACATGCTTGGCACCTGCTGACCCTCCGATGTTGCCTTCGTACCGGCCGCTGATGTCAAGCTCCTTGAGCGTCGTGTTCTGTTCTAGTGCCTCGCAGATGGCTTTGGTGCCCTCCTCCTTCAACTTGTTTTGGGCGAGCGACAGCTTCGTCAGCCCGCCATAGACGCCAAGCATCTTGGCCACGTGCTTGGCACCTGCTGCCCCTCCGATGTTGCACCCGCCGCTCATGTCAAGCTCCTTAAGCGTCGTGTTCTGTTCTAGTGCCTCGCAGATGGCCTTGGTGCCCTCATCCTCCAAATTGTTGTGGGCGAGCGACAGCTCGTTGCTTGAGAGGTCCAGCTGCAACACAATTCAAAGCAAGGCAATGGTTAAAGAACAGAAAAGGCTAATCCAGGGGGATCGGAAAACGAGCACCTGTGTCAAGGCGCCACCCATGACGGGTATGAGTCCGGCCACGACCATGCCTCCCTCGACGCCGACCCACTTCCCATTCAGGTCCAGCTCCGTGAGCGAGTTGGCGCGCATCTCCTTGATCGGGATCTCGTTGAACATCTCGATCTTGAGGTTGCCGAGGACAGCGGCTGAGAGCTGCGCAGCGCCGTCGCCCGTGATGTTGTTGTGGCGGACGTCAACACGTGTCAGTGCGCCTATGACGGCTACCATAGCTGCCACAGCGTTTGCTCCACTTGGACCGATGCCATTGTTCTTGAAGTTGAGCAACGCGAGCTTGGTCTCCTTGTTAGTCTGGATGGCCTTGCAGACTGCGCTTACGCCCTCATCCTTGAGGCTGTTAGAGGACAAATCCAGGGCTGTCAGCCCGCCCATGACGGGTATCAGATCCGCAACGACCAAGCCTCCCTCGACTCCGACGTGCTTCTCCTTCAGGTCCAGCTCCGTGAACGAGTCGGCGCGCATCTCCTTGATCGGGATCTCGTTGAACATCTCGATCTTGAGGTTTCTAAGGACAGCAGCTGCGAGCTGCACAGCGCCGTCGCCCGCAATGTTGTTTCGGCGGACGTCCACACTTGTCAGCCCGCCATTAACGCGGGAGGCATCCGCAAGAGCATTGAGACCAGACATGTCTGGCAAATTGGTCATTTTGATGTCACCATCTCTATCTTTGGCCTTAGAGACGATCATTTCCTTGCCCTGATAAACCACTTTGTCGCCCTCATTGAAGGAAGAGCCCTGGACCTGGCTTGCCTTGATGTAGCCAGTCTCAGTCACCGAACAGAGATTGTTGGACGAGAGATTGAGACTCGTCAGCGAGCCATTAGCAGCGAGTGCTGGAGCTAGAGCTGCTGCCCCCTCTGCACCAAGACGGTTGTGGCTGAGACTGCGCAACAAACGAGAACATGCAACGGGCCATCAGCAGGCAAATGGTGGTTCCGAATCAAGTTTGGATTTTGGGCGACAAAGTTACTCGATTTTCGTCAGCCCACCGTTGACGCCAAGCATGTCTGCCACATGCTTAGCGCCTGCTTCCCCGCCAATAGTGTGACCAGACAGATCGAGCTCCTTGAGCGTCTTGTTCTGTTTGAGAGCCTCGCAGATGGCTTTTGTGCCCACATCCTCCAACTTGTTCCACGCCAGGGACAGCTTCATCAGCGCGCCATTAACGCGCATGGCGTCGGCAATCGCTGTGATGCCCTCTGCAGTGTAAGTTCCACTTCCATGATAATCGAGGCCGCACAGCTGGTTGTAGCTGAGGTCGAGGCTCGTCAGCACACCCATGGCAGGAATGAGATAAGAAATGAGCATGGCCGCAGGCCCCTTGATTTCTTTATGGCGCAAGTCCAGCTCCGTCATGGCACGAGGTGTGCCCTTGCCGCGGCCGCCGCCGCCCTTACCCTTGCCGCCGCCCTTGCCGCCGCCCTTGCCGCCCCCACCGCCCTGACCACCGCCGCCCTTGCCGCGGCCGCTGCCCGTGCCGTTGCCGGCATCGTCGGGTGCCTGTGGAGGAGGCATGGTGTCCTCGCGCATATGCTGCACCGGAACGCCGCATACCACACCTGTGCCCGCGCAGGCAACGGCTGCGATCTTCAGCTTCAACGGTGCCTCTCCGTCGCCTGATATGCAGCTTTCGAGAGCAGCCTTAGCAGTACCACGAAGCAAGAATCCTTCCTGGCCCTCGTCGTTGTTCTCGTCGTCGTCCTCGTCGTCTTCTTCATCCAATGTCGCAATGTCGTCGTCCTCCTCGTCGTCTTCTTCATCCAATGTCGCGGCCCGTACGTTCGCCACGTCCACCACAAAGCCGTAGCCATGGAGGCGTGCCAACCCTGGCAGCATTCGCCCTGCAAGGGCCGTGTCCCCGGGACGGCCGGCCTCGATGAGCAGCTCAACGTCCAGGTCGGTGATCTCCTCCAGATGTGTGGGTGCCGGCTGCCCGCGGCCACGGCACAGGCGCGAGCAGAGGACACGCCGTGACAGCGCACGCCAAAACCGATTCACGCCCTTGAGCTCACACAGCGTGGCCACATCCACCATTCCCAGAGCAGCCTCCCTGGCATCCGTAGTGGCTGGCACCCCCGAGAGCGAGGGCTGCCGCATGGGTGCGACTGGTGCCGTGGCGCTGGCCGCGCCGAGCTGCTGCAGCGCCTCGTAGCCTTCTGGCAGAAACGCCGACTCGGCGAGTGCCGCCTCGAGCTCGGCGCTATCAAAGTCGCTACCCGCGCCAAGCAGCGCACGGAGCTCGTCAGCATTCTTGCCGTTGACCCTGGAAGCGATGACAAACTGATTGTGCTTGAGCAGCATAGGGGCATCCAGAAACAGGGCGCCCTCGACGTGTTCCATGAGCTGCGACAGCGAATGCTCGTCAGAGCTCGGCGATAATGGATTGCTGGCGTAACCCTCGTACCGGAGCTCCTCAAAGGACTTGTTTTGGAATTGCTCCACCCGATGCACACCGGGGACGCTACGTGCGATCTCCGGCATGCAAACCAGCGCACGAAGCGTCGAGGCTGTGACAATGGGCACCGGATACACGCCGTCCTCGGAGCTGGCATCGTCCATGAGATCCTTCAAATGACCAGCGAGTCGAGCCACCTCGCGCGACATCGTGACCTCCTCTCCGTCTCGCGCTCGCACGCAGATTTGCTCATCATCACGTGTGACCTTCATCGCCGCGGGCGCCTCTTCCTGCTCCTCGGCCGGCGATCCAGCGACGATCGTCTTGCCCGAGAGGCTCATCGTGCGCACACACTCCTACAGGCCGCGCGCTCTCGCGCTCTTTCGCACGTGGTGAGCGGCCGGCGCTGCAAAGTGTGAACAATTGGCTGTGCATGGTGCAAGCGGAACTGATGTGCATGGTGCAAGCGGAACTGATGTGCGAGTCGTCTTAATAAGAGTCGTCGGTAGCAGTCGAGTACGAGCACAGTAGTTGCTAGTTCGCCCCAACCAAGTAACCAACCCCAACCCCCATGCTTGTGGACGCGGTTGTTCCTCGACCGCTCGTGCTTCCACACGCACTCGGCACTGACACTCACTTAGACTCACACGTTACGGACGCGAGGGTCTCGTCTAGAGGCGCTCGTAAGTCGTATCGGGCCCAACGCTTATCATTGTTTTGTCACCGACTACCACCCTATGTCAGTATGTCTGTTTCACGCCGTTTCAGATCTGTTTCAACCCCTCGAGCCGCGCGTGGCGCGCCGCAGCTACGTGCATAGCGCCGACGAGGGCGCCGAGCAGTCCAAGGTCTGAAATGGGCCGCGCGTGCGAGAGCAGCAGCGGCACCGAGTTGATCGGGATGCAGCACGGGACGAGCAGCCCAGGCCGCTGGCGCCCGCCCCATAGAAAGCGGCAGCCGAGCGTGAGCGACGGCACGGAGCATCCCGCGAGAAGCACGCCACGCGCCACCACGTGCATCGGCATCGCCTGCCAGACGCGCCGAACGATTTCAGCCGCGGCCGCGGCGCCCAAGGCGAGCGTGGCCGCGCTCACGACGGGCGCGTACCGGTTGGCCGCATGCAGGCGCTCAAAGGGCGGCGAATACGGGTGCAGCAGTAGCATCAGCGGGGCGAGAGGCAGCGCGCCGCGCGCGGTGCCGTCGAAGACGACGACGTGGAGCGCGAGGAGGAGCACAAAGGCGGCGAGCGTGCACAGGTTGCCAACACTCGCCAGCCAGTCGAGCCCGGCACGGCGCGCGAGCTGCTGCCGCGCGAAGGCCTCGGCGCGTAGTCCCACGCCCGTGCTCGCCGCAGCGCTCGCTACAGCGCTCCCCAGCCACCTGTGCCGAGGGGAGCGTCCGCCCTCGACGACGCCGCCCGCGACGACGCCGTCGATGCCCGCGACGGTGCTGACGTGCGACTGCGCGCCGATGACGGAGGCGCTGAGGAGCCGAGCGAGCAGCGCGCCCACGCCGCAGACACCCGCGTAAAGCGCCAGCCAGGCGGCACGGTAGCGCGGTAGCGCTCCGTAGGCACGCGCGGCGGCCGAGTGCTCGAGCAATGCATGCTGAGCGGCGAGACTGATCGGCAACAGGGCGAGGAAGAGGGCGAGGAGGGCGGGCGGCGCGCGCGCGGAGCGTACGAGCGCGCGAGGCCATACGAGCATCGCGAGGAAAGCGGCCCCCAGAGCACATGCGGCCGCAGCGAGTAAGAAGAGGGCGCGCTCGAGCGGCAGTACGGCACCGAAGCCGGTCAGCCCGGCGGCCGCGCCGAGGAGGCCGATGGCGCCGAGTTGGGCGGCAGGTGGCAGCACGCCGATCGGCACGAGGCGGAGCGCTGCGGCGAGCGCCCCGAGGCACAGGAGGTAGAGCGCCCACGGCGGCCAGAGCAGCAGCCGCGGCGTACCTCCGAAACTCAGGGAGGCCGTCGGGTGGACGAGCGTCCATATTAGGGACTCGAGGAGGAGCGCCATGTCGGGCACCGGCTGCAGCGCACCGAAGAGCACGCCGGCCGCGAGCAGCCATGCGCACACCCGTACCGCGGGCGCGCGCGCGGGCGCGGGCAGCTGCATTGCGAGCAGATGCATGCCGCTCGCGAGCACCGCTAGGCTGCCACCCACGACAAGGGGCCCTGGCGGCGCACCGACGCACAGAGGAGCGAGCAGACGAGGGAGAAGGGACACGTGCGCGCGTGCGGCGCCTATGATGACAAGGCCGACGCGCATGCTCCCCTCGATGGGCCCGCCGATGTGCCCGTGGGTGGCGGTGGCCTTCGGCACGCCGGCTAGGCACTGCCGGCGCTCGTGGAGCCGCATCGGGAGCACCTGGGTGAGAGCGCCCACGAGGAGAGCGCCGTCGAGCCACAAGCGCACGGCATCCACGCCAGCCACGTCGCTGTTGCCGCCGTTGCCGCCGTTGCCGTTGCCGTTGCCGTTGCCGCCGCCGCCGCTGCCGCCGCCGCCGCCCGCGCCGCCGCCGTCGACCCCCGTGTTGAGGAGAAGTGCCGCCCGACCGCCGTGCGCGGCGAGGAGCAGCCACCAAAGAGTGGGCGGGGTGGGGGCATGCGCTCCGCCTGTGGTGTACCGGTCGCACGCATTGTACCGGTCGCACGCGGCAAGTCGCTCGCAGAGCAGCAGCCCCGCTCCGATGGAAGCGAGGAGCACCAACGGAGGGTACACGGGCGGTTCGGAGGGCGTGGCGGGCGGCTCGTTCGTGAGAACTGCCTCAACGAGCGCGAGGAGCACTGCGTGGCCTAGCAGGCAGAGCGCGCGCACGCCCGGCAGGACCTGCAGGTGCGTCAGGCCCGCCGCACAGAATGCGAGCGCCCCCATAACGACCAGAGCGCTGCAGATGGTGCTGAGCGAGACGCCGAGTACGAAGAAGGTGTGAATGACGAACCCCGTCGCTTGCTCGAGCACCCCGCGCAAGAGGACGCTGAGTCCGATGACGCACGCAATCGTCGAGACCACTGTCAGCGCCGACCGTCGCCGCGGCGCGCTCGCCCGAGCTGCTGCCGCGTGTGCACCGGCGAGCGCCGCGAGAGCCCCCGAGGCGCGGTACGTCGGCGGCAGGGAGAGGAGGAGCGACCCCCACTCGAGAAGTGGTGCACGCGCGCCGAGCACCAGTCCAGCGCCGCCCAGGAGCAGGAGGAGCGGGCGCACCCTCCCGAGCGAGCGCGTGAGCGGCGAGGGTCGCACGTGCTCGCCATGACGCTCGGCGGAAGGCATCGCCACGACCAGCAGACCCGCACTCACCAGTGTGCGTGCCTCGAGCCACAGCTGACGCGACGTATCGGGCACACCGCTCCGTAAGAGCACGCTCGGCAGGTGCAGCATCGGCCGGTGCAGCACCAGGTGCACGAGTGCCGGCAGCAGCAGCACGCATGCCGCGAGCGCCGCCGCCGCCTCGCCATCACCCGCAGTCGGGCGGCCAGTAGCCACCCCATCGTCGTCGTCGTCGCCGCCGCCGCCGCCGCCGCCGCCGCCGCCGTCGTCGCCGCCGCCGCCGCCGCCGTCGCCGTTGTCACCCCCGGCGGCGCCGAACTCGCGACGGCGGCGCCGCGGCGCGCAGCGGCTCGACTCATCGGATGCGGACTCACTGAACGAAGCGGGGTGCTCGAGGCCCAGCAGCAGGTACGACGCGCCGAGCGCGGCGAGGAGCACGGCGGGTGTGTCCTCGGCACCCCATGCGACGCTCGCCGCCCACGTGACGATGCTTGCCGCAGGCAGTGGCGCGACGTTGAACAGTAGCCGCTCGAAGAGCAGCGCGAGCTCCGGCTGGTCGAGTGGCAGCCACGGGAACTGCAGCGAGAACCACGCACCGACAAGGACTGCTTGCAGCGCGACGAGCACGATGAGGCCGAGGCCACGCGCGCCGAAGCCAAAGGTGTAGAAGGCGGAGCCGGCATGGCCGATGGCCTCGAGCAGCACGGTGGCCCACAGCACTGTGAAGCATGACTGGTCGAGGCGTGCCGCGTGCAAGAGGTAGACAAGCATGACGCCGAGCGCAGCGAGCCCTTGCAGCGTGCCACCCCCAAAGTCTAGAAGGATCACACTCGGCAAGAATAGCACGGCGAGGGTGCGCACGGAGTATTTGAAGCTCGGCGGTCGGCGTCCCAGCATGGAGCTCCATGCGGCTCCATGCGAGAGCTCCATGTGTCGTCTTGCCGATTGTGCGGCCGTCGCGCGAGTCTCGGGCCTGCAAACTTACTGCACAAACTTACCAAAAAAGCATTGACAGAGGAGAAAACATTATCCGACCGTCAGTCAGTTTCGCAGCGCCGGCCTAGTCTCAAGCCTACCGGTTGGGTAGTGTGTGGCATTCGGTCCGTCCCACAGGGTCTTAACAGGGTCTCACGGACGGCTCCGCACCCCGCTCGGTCAACTCAAGTACTGAGTACTCGCTATCTCGGGCTGCTCAAACTAACCCTATACACCTAAATCCTAAACTACCTTGCCTACCATCCTGACACGCTAGCCCTTTATTATGTTGTTATCGTGTTATATACGCCGTTTACCTTCTTTTTATTCGCGATTCGACGACGATTCGACAGAGATCCGATTCGAATCTATCTGACAATCTAACTGAGTAGGAACCTAAAGAGAGCTAACTATAGTTTTGTCATCTTCTGATCGGCATCCTTTGTTCTCTTTCTGGATAAAACGAGGCCGCGTTGCTCTCGCACGAGGTCCGCCTTCGACTTGTTCTGCGTGTACGGAGAGGCCTGGACGTCGTTGGCGTACACCGCGAAGGCGACGCCCTCTTGGAAGAAGTCAATGTGGCGCACGCCCGGGAACGGCACATAGCCCTGCAGCATGTCTCGCTGCCAGTCGATGACCTTCGCAAAGAAGGTGGCGTTGCCGTTACGGTCAAGCAGGCAGCTCGAACCGCGCCCTGACAGACATGAGCCCCCAGTGTCCTCCACTATGTACACGCCGCCGGGCGCCACCCATCGCTGCCCCAAGGCGTGCTGCAACGACACGAGCTGATCCTGAGGTCTGTGAGAGCCGTCGTCAGCCAACACGTCGAATGGCAACGCGCCCGACGCCGTGTACAGCTGGTCGAGGTCAGCCAGTGACGATTGGCTGCCCACGTGGACTATGGCACGCGAGCTGTGTGCTGCTGCCCAATCGTCAGAACACTGCCTGTCGAGCTCGAGGATGTGCAACTCTAATTTGAGCGGCGGTCGAAACAGGGCATGCCACATCTCGACGCTTGCGCCCGGGCCCCATGACATGCCGCATCCCAGTCCAATCTCAAAGAACCGGATGGGCTTGCACTCCGATGTCGTCGTGCGTGCAGCGTCCTTGTTTGTAAGGCAGTCGCACGCGCGGAGTGCAATTGGCGCCAGATAGCGATGGTAGAGGTACTCGTACGAGTGAGCGCGAGCTTTGTCAGTCTTGCTGCTGCTGCGCATGATGAATGCAAGGTTCTCCACGCTCTCGGTCCATCGCAGCGCCTGAGTGGAGCACCCGTCGCTGACCAGCATGTTTTTGATTTGACACAGAGCTCTGGCACCAGCGGCACCGACCGGTTCTGCAAGCACCTCGGGGTACAATACATGTAGTACAGGACACTGTTTCGTTACTTTAGCAAACTAACGAAAGCAAACTTTAACCAAAAAAGCAATTAAGGGAGGGGGGAGGGGGGGGGAAGTAGGACCTTTTTCGCATGTTAATGTTTAGAGTGCTACCGCCGGCTTCCCCACCCCCGTTTGTCGTTTCTCATTTCGGGGGTGTGTAGCCATGGTGAGTAGCTCTTACCTTAGTTATCTGCTGGTCACACACACCTTGCTATTGGACCGGTCACATTCTAATTCTTTGGCGCGGATGCGGGCGCGACACACTAACAGGTGTCCTATAACAGGGACACGGTACTACACGCCTGGAAAACTGCGAGCAAGTAGGGTGCCGTGAGTTGCACCGCAGCAGAGCAGTGAGCATCTCATTGTAGCACGTCATGCGCGAGTTGGCGCATAGCAGCAGCCTGAATACGTCGAGAATCTTTCGCATCATGTGCTCCTCCTTGCTTGCCACTAACTGGCTCAGATCTGCCTGGTCCAGCGCCTCCAGCTTCTGCTTCACCTCAGCCCACTCCGGCCTGTTGAACTCGTCGCGCACCACCTGGTTGCCTCTGACACGTGGCCACTGGACACTGGCTGTGACTCCATCATGAAGTCTCATCTTGCCGTTGTCAGACACGTCAACACGGAGTTGCGCTCCGTCGTACGCATTGACGGCGATGAAGCCTTGCGCGTCGCGCTCCTCGCGCATCGACATGGGCCCGGCACTGGAACGCCAGGGTTCTTGCCCGGGACAAGGAACCCTGGCTGACGCCTGACCGGTCACCGCCGTCGAATACCCCCAGCTGCCCGGCGCCGAGTGGGCATGAGAACATTGGTGAGCGGAGCCTGGTCCCTGGTGGCCAGGGAGCAGCGAAAACGCGCACGTATGTGGGCACGTTTCGCGCTTTGTGCCCACACATTCCGCCGCCTCCGGCTGGACAAGTGCAGCGAGCATCGTGCCAGCAGCGAGCATGCGCAGCACAAAGGTGGCTGGCTCCCGATCGGTTGCGCTGACCACAGTCGGTGGAAACGCGACGCTCGTGCCAAATGTGCAAGGAGGGCCTCTTGTGCAAGGAGGTCCGGCCCGATGGTGATGCCGCCGTATTCCTTGAAGGAGAGGATAGCGGTGAGAGCATAGCCAATGCGTGCGGTGATTGGCATGTTTGTCTCGAGTACAAGGGCTCGAGTACAGGTACTCAGGTAGTTGGTAAGGTAGTTGGACTGTGTTCCTTGCTCTCGTTATGCTCAAGGGTTTCATAGAGCACCATACCTGACTGTTGAAGAAGGTGGCCATTCTGTTCTCCAAGGTCATGACGCCATACGTTTCAGCGTCCAATCGATCCTCGTGCGTTATTAGGTAGACACGCACAAACGCACAATAACATCAGGTCGCGCCACCTCGAGGCACACAACACGTAAGCAGCACAACCGTGAAAACAATACAGGACTTTCCTTCCTTTCACAGATTCCATGAGTGTGAACGACGTTCTTGGAACTTGCCAAAACAAGACTTGACTTTTGACGAGCCTCTCTTTCTTGGGCAATATGAGCGCGGGATCAAGGCGAGTGGCGGGAGGCAGCCAGGACGTGGTGGCGGGCGCACGCGTGTACATTTCTGGTTTGGTGCGACGTACTGACCTGAATGGCTGCGTGGCCGAGGTTGGCAGCTGGCTCGAGTCCGAAGGGCGTTGGAGCGTCACCTGCGCCGGAGCAGTCATTGCAGTCAAGGAATCGCATCTGACAGCAGCATCGCATGCCGGCCCGTGCGGAGCCTTAGGTCGATGGTATGAGGTTTATCTCAACCACGCCGCGGCCGAAGCCGCCACCTGTGCCGCGGATGCTCTTGCCGATTCGAACTCGATCTTGGTACAGGGCAACGTCGCAAGCCCGGCCGAGTGTGAAGTCCTAAAGGCGTTCGCGGCTTCAAACTACGACAAGCTTTACGGCAATTCCTCACCTGCATCCTGGGCTGGACCCGGAGGAGCCTCGGGCACGGGGCGTGCGCGCATGGCCCTCGCACGTATGGGTAGCACCAGTTTCATCGATGCCGAAGGACAGCTGCTGTGCGAAACTCTGCTCGTACGCTCTCTCAAGCTCCTCGATGCGCAGCTACCAACGCTTCACAAACGTCTCTTTTGCGCGTGCCCACAGACGTGCGTGGCCAACGCGAAGCTCACGTTTTCGCAAGGGGAGCCTGCCATCAACATTTACGATCGAGGCGGGGCATTCGACGCGCACACGGATAAGCAAGCGCTGACCATCTTGATCGGGCTCTCTGAGGGCGATGAATTTGAAGGCGGGGGCACCGCGTTCTATGCAAATGACCGTGTGGCGAGCGACCAATCTAACTTGGCCGAGCTCGATCGTACCGAACCCTCCCTTATACTACGTCCACCCGCTGGCTGCGCTCTGTGCTTCGGCGGGCAGGCGGTTCATCGCGCCATTCGGGTGGAGTCGGGACGGAGAATCATGTTAGTCGCGAGCTTCACATGACCGCTCATGAATTGAGGCACGATGCTCCCTTTTAAGTAGACTAACTTGGCGTCACGCGCGCAAACTATAGCCGCGGGTATTCAATGGACAACACCGTGCTCAGTGAAAGCCCGACGCTACCGGCCCCGCCGGATGTTGTTCCATCGAGGCCAACTAGGCGCATGTGCCATTGCCGTTCGCCGTGGCTCGGCTCGGGTTGGGGTTCAGGACGCGGCGGCGGCGGTGCGGGCGCCAGCGCTGGCGGGGTGGGGCGCGGCGGGAAAGATGCACTTCGGTAGCTCACGCCGCATGCACGGCTCCCAAACACATCGCTCTGATTCACAGCGATCGTGCCCCATCCGCTGTGCACGGGTCGTGCGACGAATGCTCGCCGAGCACTGGATCGCCGACGCGGCGCAGCAAGGCCAGGATTGCCGCCAGCCTTTGCACGGAGGGGCGTTGTCTGATCCATACGATTGTGCTTCACATAGGCTGCTGGGCTCACACAGTGACGGCCATCTGTACGCTCGGCGTGCCAGTGTGGGTTCGTGTGCGAACCACCAGCTTCCCGACCCGTGTCCGCCATCTCAATCTCTTCCATTTCATCAGCATCGGCTGTCGAAGTCACGACAAGGGGCAACTGGTTCACTCCTTTGCCCGCGGGGTCGAACCGGTACCAAAGTCCCTTGTACTGCAGCCCAATCGCGGGTCTGATAGAGCTTGACGGCATCTGAAGGCGGCGGGCAACTGGTATGCTTCGAGTTGGTGGTCGGCTGGGCGTTCTCATGACGGTGGCAGGTGCTTTTCGGGGTTCATCGGTCAGGGTAGCTGGTTGCCATGAATGGCGGAGGTCCCTATGTAAGCCCCATTGTACGTACGTGCCTTCGACTCGGCCTAGCAGAGGTGGTATTGGGTCTGCAGCACGAATGGGCTTCTTAGCGAGCGTGGCAGACGGAGCCTCAGCGACTCGGACGATTGGAGGGTCGGACTCCATTTACCGGTACATGTTCTCCCGGCGTCTCGTTACCGTTCAGCGGAAAATGGGTGTGATGTGTCCCGTGTTGTTATGATGTGTCTCGTGTGTGCACCGGCTCCCAACGGTGTTTTTGCACGAGGTCAGTACGGGTTCCGGGAACTTTGTCTCAAGTGCTACGGGTACATGGACGACCGGCTGGGTGTGACCCGCTCCCGGCAAACCGCCCGCGCGGTCATCGCTCGCGTCAATCCGGCCAAGGGCATGACGTTCGACGCCTCAATGTGCAAGTACCGGGCCGTGCCGGCGGTGGCCGCTGCGCTCGGCTATACGGTGTTGACTGCGGAGGATGAGCGGGATCCCAATGCGCCGCCGGGCTGGAACCTCTTCTGGACAGACCTTTCGGTCAGCCACCAGCGCGTTGCTGCGCTGCTCCCGCTGCAGAAAGTCAATCATTTCGCGGACATGACGACCTTGTGCAACAAGGCAACGTGCGCCAGCGTACTCAAGCGCGTGAGCCGCTCCTTCCCGCTCGAGTACAACTTCTACCCGCGGAGCTGGAAGCTGCCCAAGGAGGCGGCGGCGCTCCGCAAGCTCATGCTCAGCCCTGAGGCGCCGCGCGTGCTCATTGTCAAGCCCAACCGCGGTTGTCAGGGCGTCGACATCTCCATCTGCTGCACGAACGACGAGCTCGACACAGCGCGTCAGGAGATGGGCCAGCAGTGCGTGGCGCAGGAGTACGTGGACAAGCCGCTGCTGCTCGACGGGTACAAGTTCGACCTGCGCATCTACGTGTGCGTCACGTGCTGCTCGCCCCTGCGCGTGCACTTGTATCGCGAGGGCATCGCGCGCCTGTGCACCGAAAAGTACGAGGCGCCCTCGGCGGGAGGACCGGCCATGATGGCGCCGCCGGCTGCCGCTGCGAGCCAATCTCCGCGTAGCTCGGCCAGTCGGCCAATGTCGGCGATCTCGGCCGCCAGGGCGGCGGGCAGGGTGGCTGCCAAGGCGACTGGTAAGGCGGACGCCAAGGGCAGTGCCAGCAGCAGCAGCGGCAGTGGCGCGAGCAACAGCAGAAATGAAAGCGGCTCGTCAACGGTCGCCCAGGCGGGGATGGAGGGAGTGTCCCCGTCAGGCAGCACCGCCGCGGGTGCCCCGGGAGCCGCAGCGTCGGATGGCGCGAGCTCGAGCGGCGCAGGCGTGCGCGCGCCCAAGACGGCGTCCAAGGTGACGGCGGCGGCGGCGGCGACTGACTGGCGCTACCGGCATCTGACGAACTATGCGATCAACAAGACGCATCCCGACTTCGTTGTGGGTGGTGAGGACGGCTCCTCGAAGCGGCTGCTCACCGAGCTGCTCGACACGCTCCGCCGCGACGGCTTCGACGTGGACATGCTCTGGGGGGAAGTACAGCAGCTGGTGGTCAAGACGCTGATCGCCGTGCAGCCGCACATAGCGCATTCGTATACGAGCTGTCGGCCCGCGACGGACACGCACCCGTTCTCGTGCTTCGAGCTCCTGGGCCTCGACCTGCTCATTGATGAGAGTGGGCGCCCGTGGCTGCTCGAGGTGAACCACTCGCCCTCGCTCGAGCGCTGTGTGCTGATGACCGATGATGACCACTGATGACCAATGATTGCTTCCCTCATCAGGTGAACCACTCGCCCTCGCTCGCGACCGACACGCCCCTCGACCGCGAGCTCAAATCTCGTCTGCTCTCGGATACGATTCGACTCTGCTCCTTCTCGGCCGCCGAGGCGCGCTTGGTAGCACGCGCGGCGGAGCGGCGCGACGCGGCGCCCGCCGCGATCCCGAAGCTGCGCCCCATCGCCGAGCCGGGCTCCTCGGAGCGCTCACGGCGGCTCAGTGCTGACGGCGGCATCTCGACGCTGCGTGCACGCCTAGAGGTCGCGCGTGAGCGTTCGAGGAGCGCTACGAGCGCTACGAGCGGCTTCAGCTCGGTCGCGGCGTCCTTTGGCTTCGGCGCGCGCGGGCTGGAAACACGACTCGGGATGCCCGGCGTCAAGCAGCAGCTCGTGCAGCAAGGCCTCGCGGAGCGCCGCCAGCAAGCAGAGCTGACCCAGGCGGAGCTGCTACGGTTGCGGGAAGAATATGAGGCGGCCAATTCGAGCTCATTCGAGCTCGTCTTCCCGGCGCCACATGAGAAGCTCCAGTCTCTCTATGAGATGCTGCTCAACGCGTCGCTGCGCGCGTACATCGAGGAGTCCCCCGTCAACTTCAACGGCGGTGCGCGCGTGCCCATCCCGCCGCTGCTGCCACCCGACGCTGGTGCCGACTGGTGGTCGATGATCAAGCTCGGGCGCGTGGGCGAGCGCATCCTGCAGATGGGCAGTGACGCACCCAGCGCCATCGCGCGCTCGGCACAGCGCGACGCGGTCGCTTCGCGTACGGCGCGTCCGGGGGGGGAGCGCGAGCACTGCCGACCGACGGGCGCGCCGCCGGCCGACGAGGAGGACGGCGTCGACGGCGACGACGCCTCCGCTGGCCACTGTGTGACCTCGGAGATGTGATCTCGGAGTGATCTCGGCCAGCAGGCGTCGTGCTGGGCGATTCGGAGCTGCCACCGTCCATGATGGTTGATGTACGGTAGAGGCGGCTGCTCCATGTATTCGTGGACGGAGGGAAATGCAGGATCAACTGGGCGGCATCGAAGATATGGGGCCCGGCCATTCAAAGCTGAGAGCTGTATTGCATCGTTGGCAATCGTTCGAGACGTTCGATCGGATCGTTGATCGTCGTCACGGGAAGCTCGGTGCGTGCCCGGGTACCGACTTATCTTCACCACTTCAGTAACTTTAGTCTGTACATCCGCTAAGTACCGTATCCCACAATCGATCAAGAACCGCCCGTGGCCGTGCCGACTTACACATGCGCGATGCTCGAACCAAATTCGATTGTTCATCCGCGCCCCCCTCGCGGCCGGCCGGACTTTATTCGGTTGGCGTCGACAATGATCGGACTTGCCGTGGCCCCGTGGCTGCACAGGACGCCGAATGGACCACGTAATTACGTTCTACCGCTCCACCGGCGCACCGCCGACCCAACGGCATTATGGATTCGCCGCCTGGGCGCTCAGCCACTGGGCCAGTGACTGGGCGCCAAGCCGATACCTCGACCCCGTCTCCGTCCACACGCACGAGGCAGGGTAGTCACGACGCTCGGGCGGCACAAAGCTCGTAGTCACCCACTTGCCGTCACCCACGCCCGGCTTGCCGTACACGCGCCCTCGGAAGCGACCGTCCGCAGTCAGGCTCCACTCCTCGAGCAGAGGGGCAGCGCTCGGGGCAGCGCTCGGAGGACGCACCACCTCGGAAGACGATGAGGCAACGGAGGTGGGTCCCGCGCCAGTCGCAGGCACGGCAGCCGTGACACCAGCCCTCGTGGCAGCGGAGGCCGATGCGCTGGCTGACGCGGCGGCCGGAGCAGCGCGCAGGGCCGCCTTACCCTTGGGTGGTGGTGCGCCGAGCGGTGGAGGCGCCGTGTCGAGCGGTGGAGGCGCCATGCCGCGCGGTGGAGGCGCCATTGACAGCTGCGGCGCCATTCGTGGCGCCTTGGAGGCAGGAGCCGCATCCACGGCTCCCGTCACGGCGCCACTCGTAGCACCTCCATCCCTGGCGGCAGCCACGGCAACGCGCTTCTTCCCAGCGCTCGGGGCAGGTGTGCCTTCGCCCGGCGCGACGCCACCAGGCGGTAGCGACGGTGGTCCGGTTCCAGCACTCGCACCGGAGTCGAGACAGCACCAACGGCCGTACTTGATCGGAACGGGTACGTGCGGAGCGGGTGGAGGCGCAGAGTCCGCCCTCGGTGCGCTGAGGTGGGCACTCGCGCCGTAGTGAGCACTTGCATGCGAGCCGGCCCTGGGTGCGCCGGCGGAGGCCTCGTTGCTCGCGTCGGTGTCGGCTATGCGTTTGTCTCGGCGTGAGGGCAGGCGGGCAATGAGCGGGGCGGGTGCGACGAGTGGCGCCGAACCCGCCGACCCTGCCGAGCGGTCGACACACTGCGGACCATCTCCAAGCTTGCTGACCATTCCCATGCCTGCCGTTACAGCCGCCGATGAAGATGCCACACTCTTCTTGCCCGCGGCCGCCGTCACCGTCGCCGCCGGCGGCGGCGGCCTTGCTGCGCCCACAGCGGCCGCGCCCGCGCCCTTGGGTGCGCCGCGGCCGGAGGTGGCTGTAGGGGCGGCGGGCGGCTCGACGAAGGTTGGGCTCTCCGGCTGCGGCGGCCGCGGTCGCTTGCTTGAGAGCTCGCCGTCGAAGGAGCCGTCTAATGAGAGTCCATCGACAGAAGCGTGATCGACCTCGTGACGAGATTGTCGAGATTGACGAGACTGATCGGCCTCGCGACGACGGCGCTCGGACGCACGGCGCTCCGCCTCGCGCGGCGGCGGCGGCTGCGGCGGCGGCGGCGGCGGCTGCAGCTGCGGCGGCGGCTGCTGTCTCTTCTCCACTCGCTTCGCCTTGCGCGCCGAGTCCTTCTCGGCCTCGACCTCGCGCTTGAGCCGCTGCGCCTCGGCTCGCTCCTTGTCGCGCGCTTGCTGCTGCCGGCGCTGCTGCATCTGCTGGAACTTGGCCCAAAAGTCGGGGTCGTCGAGTGGCAACTCCTCTCCGTCTCCAACGGCCGCCCGAAACGAGGCGCGTGCAAACAGCGACGAGCCGCCGCTGCCACCTCCGAGGCCGCCGCCGCCGCTGCCGATCACGCCACCGCCGCCCATACCGGCCGAAGAGCCTTTAGAGGTCGATGTGGCAGCATCGGCCGCTGCTTCCCTCTCTGCGGCATCGAGCATCTCGTCAAGGTCTTCCTCTCCGTACCCCGGGTCGTCCGCGTCCGAGCGGAGCAATCCATAGGCGCCCCAGCGCAACAGGTCCTCGATTTCGGCGCGGCTCAGCCCGCTGCGCTCGCTTGCGCCCCGGGAGAGCGGACGCGCCGCGCCGCCGCCGCCTTCAGCGGGCACGGCGACAAGGTCGGCATCCACCAGGTCGCCGTCCACCAGGTCGGCATCCACCTTCGCATCCGCTACCTCCGCATCGTCGGCCTCGCCGCCCTCGCCGTCGGCGCTCTCGCCCATCAAATCGAGCTTCGGGGGCCGACGCGGGTGCGTCTCGGCCTTCGCCGTTGCAGCTGGCCCGACGTCAACAAGCACCTCGTGCGCCGCGCCGAAATCTCCCCCTTGGAGCAGCGCGTGGTCAAGGGAGAGCTTCTTCATGGCCCGATCGAGCATGCGCTCCTCGTACGTGCCACGCGTCACGAGCCGGTAGACTTGCACAGGCCGCTCCTGCCCAATGCGGTGCGCGCGCGCCTGGCCCTGCATATCGCCTTGTGGGTTCCAATCGGAGTCGAAGATGATGACTGTGTCGGCCGCCGTCAGGTTGATGCCCTGTCCGCCCGCGCGCGTCGTGAGCAAGAAGACGAAGCAGGCCGCGTCGGATTGGAACCGATCGATGGCCCTCTGGCGCGCGTCCCCCTTGACGGTGCCGTCGACGCGCTCGTAGTCGCCGAGCACCGGTGCACGCAGCTCAAGGTAATCTTCGAGTAAGTCGAGCATGATCGCAAACTGCGAGAAGAGGAGCACCTTGTGCCCGCGCGCCTTGAGGCGTGGCAACAGCTTGTCGAGCAGAACCATCTTGCCTGAGGAGTCGACGAGGGTCCGTACACCCTGCTCCACCGTCGCGCTCAGCCTCGATCGACGCTCCTCGAGACCCAAGTTGAGCGCCGAGTTGAGCGCCGGGTTGAGCGCCGAGTTGAGCGCCGAGTTGAGCGCCAAGTTGAGCGCCGAGTTGAGCGCCGGGTTGAGCGCCGGGTTGAGCGCCTCGCTCGCCGACGCCGCAGTCGAGGCTCGAGCGATGCGGGGTCGGTTGCCTGCCGTGGCCTTGGCATCAAGCTTGACGCTCGCCGGCAACGCGGGCGCGGGCGTGGGCGCAGGGGCGACAGGTGCCGGCGGGGGTAGCTGGCAGAGCTGCTCGGCGGCGAGCTGCGCACTCACGAGGGCAGCCTGCTCGCCCTCCGTGCCTCTCTCTAGGAGCATCGGGTGGTTACAGGCCTTGCGCAGCTGCATGAACACGTTGCGCAGCGACGAGCGCGGGTTTTGGATGTGCTCCACCGAGCAGTCCATCAGAGCGCGGTACACGCGCATCTGCGAGGGCGTGAGAGACACCTTGAGCAGTGTCTCTCTCTTCGTAGGAAGTGGCTGAGTGAGCTCGGCCTTGGTGCGACGCAGCACGTACGGGCGTAGCATCTGCTGCAGCTCCACTACCTGCTCCGGTCGCCGCAGGTCACCGTACCGGCTGAGTAGCTCGGGACGACGCGCCTCCCCGAAAGCCTCCTCGTCCAAAAAGGACATCAGACCGAGGAGCTCTGGTACGTCATTTTGCACTGGCGTGCCCGTGAGCAACGTGCAGTGCGGCACCTGCAGCGCGCGCAGCGACGCGGCGAATTTGGTGCGTGGGTTCTTGAGCCGGTGCGCCTCGTCGACGATCAGATACTGCCATGGGATGGCCGAGATCGCTGCGAGCTCAGCCGTGAGCCCCTCGGGCGCCGTAATGAGCACATGGTACCGCCGGCAGCCGGTGCGCCGCTGGCGCGCATCCGTGTGGTGCTCCTCGTTCGCAAGCAGCGAGTGGCGCGCCTCGGCGGGGCCGGTGAGCACCACGCCGCTCAGAGAGGTCCAGGCGCGCACCTGAGGAGGGAGGCAATCATTGGTCATCAGTGGTCATCAGTGGTCATCAGTGGAAGAGGGCCGCATGCAGCGACGTCCAGGCACGCACCTCACGCTCCCAGTGTGCGAGCGTCGAGACGGGCGCGACGACCAAAAAGGGACCTTGCACGTTCCGATGGCGGCTCAGCCATTCGAGCGTGAGCAGCAGCTGGCATGTCTTACCCAGCCCCATCTCGTCCGCCAGGATGGCGGAACGGCCCGCGTGCCAGCATGCCAGCAACCAATTAATGCCCTCGAGCTGGTAGCCACGCAGCGCACGCCCCGGAGGCAGCTGCAGCTCCGGCTCGGTCTGGGGTCGGAAGGGTCGGCTCCTCTCAACAGCCCGCATCTCATCGGAGGGCGCAGGCAGAGGTGGGCGCACCAGCAGCGCGTGGCAGCGGCGCCATGCCTCAGCGGCGCCACATAGCCGGCGCGCGCGCGCCCACGGTAGCCAGGAGAGCTGCGCATAGTCAAGGCCACGCCACTTGATCAGCACTAACGAGCGCCGGCGAGGCGGCGTTTGTGCGGCAGCAGCGGCAGCAGCGGCAGCAGCGGCAGCAGCGGCAGCAGCGGCAGCAGCGGCAGCGGTCGATGGCACTCGCCCGGCCTCTGCCGCTGGACCGGCAGAGCAACCCCCGCTCGGGCGCCCTTCTGGCGCGCCCTCCCGATGACGAAAGGGCGTGTCGTTGTCGCCGCCGCCGCCGCCGCCGCCGCCGCTACCGCCGCCGCCGCCGCCGCCGCCGCCGCCGCCGCCGCCAGAGCCAGAGCCAGCGCCAGCACAGCGGCCGGGTTGGCTGGCTCGACGGCGGACAGCGCTGCGCCGCCCGTGGCGCGGCTTGACAGAGATGATGCGCTCGATCATGAGGATCTCGGCCAGCTCAGGCAGCACGAACTCGCACACGCACGCCCCACCACCACCCCCGCATGTACCGTCGCTGCCCTCGCACATGCGGATGCCGCGGCCCGCCGCCCGCACTGCCTCCTCCTCGATGTCCTCTTCCGCCGCCGCCACGGCATCGCCGCCGTCCTGGGCGCCCCACTCGGCGCGCCATCGGCTCAATTGGCGCTGCGCACCAGCCGCGATGAGCTCGTCTTCTCGAACCCATGAGCACAAGCTTGGGCACATGTCGCGCCAGCGCACCAGGAACAGCTCGCCACGGCGCTCGACGGTCGAGGAGCCTCGACCGTCCACTGATGCGGACGAAGCAATTGACGAAGCAATTGACGAAGCCAAGGCTGCCGAGGCGGCCGCCGCGCAGCTTGCGCCCTTGGTGCCTTTGCCCAACGTGCCGCTCGGCGCGCCCTCGAAGGCGAGCCGGCGCCAGCCGTAGATGCGCTCGACACGTGCGCCACGCAGGACGCCTTTCCCAAAGTGCACGCCAAGCCGTCGCTCGAGCGGCGGAGCGGCGGTGGACGACGCAGGCGCTCCTCCTGTCGCTGCTGCCACAGCCTCCTGCACCTCGCTCTCCTCGTCCTCGTCCTCCGAGGACGACTCAGAAGATGAGGCGGCCGCGGCCGCAGCGGCGGCGGCGGCGGCGGCGCTGCGCGCGTGCACGTGCACGGCGGCGCAGCGCACCCGCGACAGATCGCCCCGAGACTCTCTGAACGACGTCGCGCCGCGCCCACGCTTAGCACCTGTCGAGGCGGCTGCGGATGCGGAGCGGGACGTCGAGGGCACGGGCGATGGCGATCGGTCATTGCCGCGCACAAACTTTGCTCCATCGCTCCCCGGCGCTCCGGCCGTTTCAAACTCGCCCTCCTCCTCCTCCTCCTCGTCGTCGTCGTTGTCGATCCTGTCCGTGTACGAGATACGAGCCACGCCAAGCAGCCGGTCGCTCCGTCGGCCAGCGTCGCCACCTCGTCGACTGCGCGGCCGCACGGCCCTATCCTCATCGTCGCTGCCGCTGCCGCTGCCGCTGCCGCTGCCGCTGCCGCTGCCACCATCGCTTCCGCTGCCGCTTCCGCTGCCGCTTCCGCTGCCGCTTCCGCTTCCGCTGCCGCTGCCGCTGCCGCTGCCGCTCGCGCCGCTGTTGCCACGGCCTCGATCGCGACGTCTAACCCCAGCCTTGCTCGACGACGTGTTCACCGGCACTCGCGCCTTGCCTTTCGACCGAGCGCCGTCCCGAGCGTCGTCTGCGCTGCCCTCGTCGTCGTCATCCGAGTTCGCACCGATGGCGTCGTCGTAGGCCACCCGAGAATTCGTACGCGGCCGCAGCGCGCGCGAACCCGCCCGCGACGGCGCCGATGGCCGCGCCTCGGGGCCGCGAGCGCCTACGAGCACGCCGTCGCCACGCACGAGCCGCCCGCTGCTGTGCTCAGGACGACGCGACGACTCGAGGACGCCACCACCACCACCACCACCACCACCACCACGAGATGCGAGGCCGCAGCGACGGCCGCCGCCGCCGTGTTCGGGTTCACCCTCGTCGCCGGCGAGCGGCACGCGACGCAGTTGCCGGGCGAGGGGCGCAAGCGCACGACGGAGCTGCGTCGCGTCGGTCGCCCGGCGCAAACGGGCGAGCCAACGTGCACGTCCCTCGCGCCATTCGGTACCCAGGGCGAGCGGCGCCATCCCCTGCTGCTCCAGATACTCGACCATCTTGGCCAGCGCCTCGACCGTCTCGTGCTGGGCCACGCGAAAGCGCCACGTCTCGCGAAACTGCGCCCAGCTGCGTTGGTGCGAGGCCATCGGCATCGCCGCCTCCACCTCAAGCAGCTCGCGCTTCAGCGCCTTGAGGTCGGAAGTGCCCGCGCCGCCAGCCGCAGCTTCATCGGTATGCGGCTCCTCCGTCTCGGGTGGCATCGGCGGCGCGTCGGCTGCACGGGCTGGGATGGCGGCTTGCGCTGTTCCACTCGCTGCGAGCGCGATGGGTGGGATGGCCTCGTCATCGCTGTCGTCAGCTGCCGCAGGCGCCACCGCCGCCTCCGCATCGCCGTCCTCGGACAAGTCGGAGACCTCGTCCTCAGACACAATCCTGCCCGGCGGGAGGACTTGCGATGGGGCGCCACGGACGAGCCGTCGCAGCGTGGAATGGCTGGCCGGCCGTGGCGGCGCATCTGGGCCTCGCACGACCTTGTTGAGTGGTACGGTCCTGCCGCGCACGGGCAGCACCTCATCATCCCAGAGCTCGTCGTCGCTCTCGATCTTCTGGATGGGCGCCTTCCGTAGGAGCGAGGGTGCAGGCGCCGGCGGTCTTGCAAGCGAAGGCAGGCGACCAGCTGTCGACATGTGGCGGATTCGGAAGACGCGCTTCGCCGTGTGAACGTTAACACGACCTCCGCGACAACCTGGTAGTTGTGTATCCCGGCTCCCCCGGTGTTTTTGTACCGGTGTGTGTCCCGGCTCCCCCCGGTGTCTTTTTACCGGTAAACACTATTATTGCCGTGCGTCTTTTGGGTGTGAGGTCGAGGCGCTCTCTCGAGCGCAAGCCATGCCTGACATGGAGGCTGTCGAGGCAGCCGCCAATGCTGGCGTGGCATCGCGCTTGCTCGAACTCGAAGAGGAGAACCTGACATTGCAACGGACCTGTCGAATGCAGCAGGATGAGATCGATCAATTGAGTGACGAGATCTATGATCTGCGCTGCGCCCAGGACAGCAGCGCAGCCAACGAAGAAGATGTTGCTGCCGCGCCAGCGGCACCACCAGCAGAGTCGCTAGCGCTCGCCACCGTAGAGATTCGCAAGGCCCGACAGCACACCGTCGCTATGCTGCGAGCGATCCGCACGCTCCAGGCCGCGGCCGGACTGCCCGCTGAAACGGACCCCACAACCATGGGTGCAGGCCTCCGCAACATGGCTGTCGCCGAGCTTCGCCACCTAATGCGCCTGACCGAGGACGTGGTGCGCCACTCCCAGAGCGCCGTGGAGGCCCTGTCGATCGGCCGGCCTTTGACCTCGCGCGCACGCTACCTGCAGCCGCTAGCGGAGCTCATCGGTCCACCGCCGGCTACACGCACCTGGGAGGACGAGTGGATCGCCCTGAACGTGGAGGCCTTCGCGATCGCCGGCCGGATGGAGTGCGCCAACGAATTTCACGTCAAAATGCACGACACACCAGAGAGACTGCGAACCAACTTTAGCCCAACCATCGACGACCTGCTCCGCTCACCCTCGTGGACGCGTGAGCGTGCGGAGCTGTACGTGTTGCTCGGAACCGCGGCAGGATCCATCAGCCGCGCGCTGCGCGGCCGCGATTCGTGCTACGTGGCCAGCACGTACGCGCTTTGCGAAGCTCTGTTTGAATCGCGCCCCGACTCGAGGAGCAAGCTACCACCGCGGATGTTCCGCAACATGCTCGGCGAGTGCAGCCTCACCGAGGCGGAGCCGAACTGGAAGCAGCTCGAACAACCGGACGAGACGGGCTTCTGCGGCCTCACGAGCATGGCACTCACGCTCGTCGACTGCATGCCGCAGAGTTTCACCGAAACCGGCTTCGCTGTGCGCGTGGCAGCCAAGCACCGCGTTGAACACAAGCCGGCTCCAGGAGACGTGGTTGCCTTCGACTCAGCGCCCGATGACGAACACGGCGCCCACACCGCCATCATTACTACCTCCAACAGACAGGCGTGCTTCCCGCCGAACACGCAATTCCGCCTCAAGGAAGTGTTCGGTGCTGGCGAATGGGAGGCGCCTGGAGGCAAGTTCCCACAGCAGCGTCTCCTTGTCGTGACCGCCACTTACCATCCGCCTCGCTCGGATGTGGTGGGCAAGTTCTCGCAGCTCTTTGCCGACCAGCAGCCGAAGCTCTGCGGCAGTCGTGAAGCACTCATCTTCGGGCGGCCCGAGGCGTGCGCGCTAGGCCTCGACGGCCTAGCTGACAACCCAATGCTCTCCATGGCGGATGAGTTTGCGCGCGACCTCGAGTGGACGACGTGGGAGGGCGCCAAATACACGCTCCGAAGCGAGTACGAATATGTTACGGGGTCGGCCGTGTCGGCGCCCTGCGGTGCGTCCGGCACACGAGACGAGGCGAATGACGGTAAGACGCTTGCCGACTTTCAGGCAGCTGCCAACGCGTGGATCGCCGACCGCCGGCGTAAGGGTCTCGGCACAATACCCGGAGAGAGCGCCCTGTTGACGCGTGACGAAGTGCTCGCCGTGCGACTGATCACGGGGCCCGCCCACCATCCGATCAACGGGTTCCTTCGCCAGACTTCAAAGGTCGTTGGCGAGCACCGGCGCATTCTAGCGCAGCACCCGAGCCTCACCTTTGCCGCGACCGTCGGCCACGTGTGCCGCGCCCTCCGCAAGCTCGCTGATGTGGCATCGGAGGAGGAGATCAGCACTCCCCTGTGGAGAGGCATGCGTGGAGCGGTGCCGAGCAGCTTCTGGGAGGAGGACTCGGGATTCATACCCACCTCGGCACGGCAGGGAGTAGTCGTCGAGCCTGCCTTTATGTCCACGTCGCGTCTAGAGCAGGCATGCATCGATTTCATGCAAGCCGATGGCCCCAATGTGCTGTGGGTGATCCAGCCACAGCCGGCGACAGGGGGCGTCGATTGCGCCTTCCACAGCGGGGCGAGTGTGAGCATACTTTCGCAGTTTGCCCACGAAGATGAAGTGCTCTTTGCGCCAGGAACGATGCTGCGTGCCACACCTGAGTCCACCACCGCGAGGGCGAGCGCTCCCTTCGAGGAGGCGGGTAAGAAGAGGTATCGCATGATCAAGGTCGTGCCCTCGGTGTTTTGAAAGTTGACACTAAGTTGACACGGGGGCGGGGTCTCTGACTCTCTGTCGAGTGCCGAGTGCCTCGGCCCCGCGAGCCGTGCAGCGTGTTCGGTACGGACGTACGGTAGACGGTGTACGGCTAGTACGGGCGCCCCGCGCGCACCGCACACGACAATCAGCACCGGGATACGATACAGCTTACTAGCAATCACCGGTCCGCGCGTGGCGTGTCGCGGGCGTGAACTGATCGCGGGCGTGATCGCCAGCCGTGTATTCCCCGCCGAGCCGCTGAATCACCGCTCGCTCGCTACCGCGCGCCGCCAGATGAAGCGAAGTGAAATTGGTACATTAACCATCATGGTTCGACGAGTCCCCGTTATACCGGTCGATCGCGGGACGCCGTAATCATGGTGATCGGAACGATCGTCCGTCCGGGTATTCGTCGGCGCGGCGAAGCGTGGACGCCAGGACGGTCCGCGGCGTCCACCGGCGAGTTCGCACGGAGCTGGGCCGGGTAAATCGTTCGATGAGCGCGTCACCGCGTCTATTTTTACGCGCGCCCGACCGCACTACGAGTACTAATTTCCGCGCGCCTCGCCCGGCCGCACGTGTTACTCGAAAGCGATCGTACACCAACGAGAGACCGCTGCCCATTTAATAGCCCGCCCGCGCCGCACGCGCACGACTGTGTGCGCGGCGAGTTGGCGTCATGAAGCGCATGCTGCAGCTCCCGTTCGCACGGGGATCCCGCTCCGCGGCTAAAGCGATGCGTGGCCCGTGTGCTCGTGCCCTATCCACCGGTGCCGTTAGGCCAGGTCATCTGTGAAGGTCATCTGTGAAGGTCATCTGTGAAGGGCATCCGCTTCACAGGCGCAAGGACCTGCGGCGGACCGCTACCTGGACCTCTGCTCCATCCCCAGCTCCTCCTGGGACGTCTTCGGGGCGCCGACTTAGGCGCTTACCGGCGCTCGTGGCAGCTCCTGGGCTTCCGCTGCCCCGCCCTGCTTTGCTCATACGCCGTCGATTCGTCGCACCTCATGGCGCACCCCCTGTGAGTGAGATGGTGGCTGCAAGCAGCGAGCGCACGTGCATGTCGAGCCGGATGAAGGTCTTGGGCTCGAGCGCGTCCACGTCAATCTTGATTTCGCGCCCGTCGGCGCACGTCTCGACCGCATGCGACGAGAACGCCTCGGCGAGCCGCCCGATCTGCACTCGCTGGTCGTCGCTCAGCTTGACGACGTTGTCAAGAAGCTGGTGGCGCATCTGCGGCGTGATGAAGAAGGGCGCTCCGCTCTGCACAGGCACGTTGCCCACACCACGAATGGACAGAGGCGGCGCGCGCGTCACGCCGGACGGCTTGCGTGCGAGGCCAGGAGGACGAGATTCGGCCTCCGAGAACTTCTTGGACGCAATCGAGCGCATCTCGTCAATGTACTTTTTGATCCACGAGTTCGGGCCGTTGTAGGTGAGTGCGTTCTGCCAGACGAGGTCGACGTCCGCGCGCAGCGCCGCCACAGTCTCGTACTCTAGGCTCTCGAGCTTTCGAAGGATGGTGCTCAAATCCATCGGATGCTCGATCACCTGTGGGGAAGGGGGGGGCGCCGTGGTGAGCACTTGCATGCAGGGCCGGTGGAGCTCAAATCCATCGGATGCTCGATCACCTCGAGGTAGTTCCACAACTGCAATTTCTGCCAGTCGACCGGGTCCTTGAAGTATTTGGCCGACGGCTGCTGACGCAAGAGCCTGATCACCTTGTGGTACCTGCTCGCTACCTCCTCGCGCCCCTCGAGGTACCTGGCACCGCCGCCGCCGCCGCCGCCGCCGCTGCCGCCGCCGCCGCCGCCGCCGCCGCCGCCATCGTGGCCGTTCGAGGCGCCGCCCAACACGACGCTCCTGCTGTTCCCGCCCGCGCCCGGCGCAGCGCTCACTGGCGGAGCGGCCCTGTAGGAGGACGGGGCCGGCGCCGGCGCCGGCGCCGGCGCGGGCGCGGGCTCCAGCTTTGCGGCCGGTGGTGGCCGCGGCTTGGCGGCTGGCGGGGGCGCGGCCGGCGGCGCGGTCGGTGGCGCAGCCGCGGGCGGCCGCTCGCGCGCCGCGGGCGCCGGCGGCGCCCCGAGCGCCGCCCCGAGAAACTCTTGCGAACCTCCGATGGCTTGAAGGGAGGCGGGCATTGGGTTGCTCGGCTTGACGGCGGACCAGAGCTGCCGTTCAAAGATGCCTGCGAGCTCAAGCGCCGCCTGGTGCACGACGGTTGCTGCCGCGTTGTACAGGCGCGCATTGCTCCACACGAGACGCACCTCGTCCACAAAGTCGCCCGGTGACGTGTACGAGCCCTCCTGGAGCTTGCCCTCGATGGTGCCCAGATCCATGGGCCTCTTCACGATCACGAGGTAGTCCGGGAGCTTGAGAGCTACCGGGTCCACAGGCTGTAGGAAGAAGCCCGCGATCTTCTCTTGCTTGAGCGGCTCGAGCAGGGCCCGGCAGCGCTTCATAGGGAGCATCACCTCGCTCGAAGAGAGCATGTCAGCACGTGCCGCGTCGGCCGCGGCAGCCGCTCTCTGCGCCGCCGCCACCAAGTCCGCACTCAGCGGAGCGTTGCCATCACCGGCCAGGGATCGCTTGCGGCTCGTGTCGCGCGGCGGCGCGGGCGCTGCCGGCGCCGCCTCCTTGACCGCCGACGGGTTGCGCACGATCGCCGGCCCGGGTGGCAGGATGGGCGCCGAGGTTGGGAACCCCTCCTGCGCAAACTTAGTGGCCGTGAATCCGCGCAGCTTGACGGCCTGGTCGCCGATGAGCGAGGCCTCGGTGTTGAAGGTGACCGCATTGTCCCAAATTAGGTCGAGGTCGTCGCGCAGGTCGCCTACGGTCGGGTACTGGCCGGCGTCGAGCTTCTTGGCGACGGTCGAGAGGTCCATCGGGCGCTTGATGATGTCGGGGTAGTTGGGGATGCCCTGCTTGATCGGGTCCACGGGAATGCGGAAATGGAGGGAATGCTGATTCTGCTGCAGGCTGCGCACGATCGCCTTGGCATTCTTCGTCGGCATGACCCCGCCAATATCGCTAACCGTACGCCCGCCACCGCCCGCCGCGGCGGCGCCGCTTCCAGACGCGACCAAGTTCTTGAGCATCTCCTCAAAGGCCGCCGACATGCGGGAGGCTGCGAGCGCGACCGGTGTGCCCTGCGGATTGTAGATCAGTGCATTGTACCACACCAGCCGCACATCCTCGACGAAGTTATCGGCACAGTAATTGCCGTCCGCGCTGGCGAGCTTCTTCTCGATGGTGCCCAGGTCCATCGGGTGCTTCACATGGTGAAAGTAATCGGGTATGCCCAAGCGAACGGGGTCGACCGGAACGAGGAAGTTGGCCCCATCGGGCAGCTTCTTGAGCGGCTTGAGGAGCGTCTGGCACTGCCGTAGCGTCAGCATGTGGAATGTGCCCTTGGAGACGTGCGGCCGCTCCAACGGCATGCCGATCGCTCGTGTGCGAAAGAATAGTCTCGACGTGCACGCTCGATCGCAACCAGATAGGGTGGCCAAACGCGTCGTTTTGGGCATGAATTTGCGTTTTGTCGAGCAAAAAAGAAGTGCCACAAAGCGTCCTTTCGAGCCTTTTTCAACCGATCGCGATGGAGTGACCCCAGACGATGAGGCTCGGCCGCCTCGTCCGTGCGTGAGGTGCGTGACACGTTCAATCGAACGCGCTTCGGAATTCGCTTAGTTGACCCGCTCTTACACTGAACGTCTCGATCGTATCGACGCAGGTTGGAGCAATAACATTCGCCTTCCGTGGTGGGCGTGAGGCTTCATGTTGAGGTCCCCGCCCATTCATTGGAGCTCACGCTCGCCGAGGTGCACTCGCTGCGGGCCAATCTTCATCGGAGACCTAAGAAGTCGAACTTCGCTCTCCTGCGAGCATGCTACGCGTGGCTACATGGCGTGGACGTGGCTACATGCTCGCACGCTTTCTCGTCGGATTGCGTGGTTCAACTTCAAGCGGTCCGTCGAGGCCGTGCTCGATGGCAGGAGCGCGTCGGCGGCAGCTCAGAGGCGCCCGATCGTCCTCGTCATCGACTTCGTCGCCGGCGCCTTCACAAAGCGCATGGCTACTGCAGCGGCCGTCGCCAGTGGCGAGCAGCACGAGCTCAAAGGTGGCCACCGTCGGCGCGGCAGCAGCAGCATCAGGACCGAACACCCCTGCGTGCTCGGCAGTGGATGCCCGCAGGTCCGTGGCTCCGCGCGAATGCATGTCGATGAGCATCCTCATGTCCCATAGGCCGATCAGTACTTCGACCGTCACGCGACCGCTGTGGGCTAGGCGGATCGGGTTTAGTAAACGTTTTAACATCCCGGAGAGGACCGAAAGGTCGTTTGGGACGGGTCCCAGCTGTTCCCAGCACACCCATGGGAAGTAAGGAACACACACACAACGAAACAGCGCCCTTTCCTTTGAAAATTCGCGAGAGTTGAGAATAACACGATGAAGTACTCTGTGGCACACGACACATACACATCGCTCGCGGAGCGACTGCGCTCCTCTCGGCGACCACCTGCGGCCACACTTCCGCTGAGAGCCGCGCGCAGCTCGGCCCGGAGCTATCGATAGTCGCCGGGAGCGTGGCCAGAGCCGAAGAACAACGCCCGTCCTGAAGGTTCTACCACTGCGGTCAACTGGCCGCTCTCGACGTGGTCATGAGCAGCAAGTTGACGATATGTGATGGCGAGCTCAGGTGGCCGAATGTTCCTTCGATCAGCAGGCGACCAAACGTAAGCAAGAGATGCTTCAGCAGGCGAAGATATGCATGGAATGGCGCCGCACATGCACATGGCGTGCAAGGAGGAGCAGGAGGACGGTGATGGAGAGGTGGCTGAAGGTGCGCGCGCGCTTATGGCAGCCACACCTTTCCCGGCGAT
>Ga0210243_100439_pt1 | contig 35135 bp, 23 predicted proteins | sample ChrtobMeP5a_32mM_FD_155461 | JGI IMG/M metagenome (GOLD analysis project Ga0210243, IMG submission 155461) | Chrysochromulina tobin associated microbial communities from unialgal haptophyte culture, Seattle, Washington, United States - P5a_32mM | ecosystem: Host-associated > Algae > Haptophytes >...
GTATGCATGCAACATGACGTGTGAGCGCGCTCACGTTACAGTACAATGTACGCAATAGCTCGGGTGCGTGACGTGTGAGGTCCATCCCATGATTTCAGAATCTGAATATGAAATCACGGCGCATGATGTCTCAGCCCATGAAATTATACCTTGGCGTCTGAAATCACATTTTTCATGACAAAGCATGGATATATCCATGATTTCTCACTAAGACCAAATTGCTGATGTCACAGGAGCGAAGCGAACATTAAGTACCAACTGTCGACCAACCGAACAGACTCTCGGCGGCAAGTACCAAAATAAGACAGGCAGCGTCGGAGGCTTTGCACATTGCTATTGGTATTCACGTTTTGTGGGACCGGACTTACTACGCTACGTTCGTACACGCTCCACACTCCTCTTTGCTGCTCTTAGTAGTCAGTTGTACCCGAGGTATACGAGTCGGCACTCATTTGGCAACTTCTTCAACCATGCTGCTCCCACCCGCCTGAACTGCCCGCTCGATGGCCATCACGCACTCGCCCACCGACCGGCCCTTGCGCATAGCGTCACAGAGCGCGTCGTACGCGGCAGCTCGCTGCCTGAGCAGCAGCACTGCGCTCGCCGCTGCCCAGCGCGCGCGCTCGCGGATGACCTGCTCGCTCAGCGCCGCGGGCGCCGCGTGCTTGGTAAGCAAAGCACGCAGCGTTGCCTCGTCGGCAGCCCCTCCCTCGGCGCTGCCTGCCCAGAGCGCCTCAGCTGCGATGCCACCCGCAAGCACAATGGCCGCTCGGAGCACGTCGTCCTCGTCGGCGCGGCGACCCTCTTGCAAGCACTCGATGGCTGGAGAAAGGAAGATGGTGCCTGCCGACGCCTCGCTCCAGCGCGGATCGAAGGGCGCCCCCAGCGGGTTGAGCCTGCAGGCCTGCACGGGCACACCTAGGCTGTACGCACACAGGAAGTGACCCGCTTCGTGTCGTACGACTGCCTCGCGGCGTGAGGGCACGATGAGGCGCAGCACACCGAGCAGCCGCTCCTGCAGCAGAAGCTTGTCCAACACGAAGAGGACAGTCGCACTACCCACGAGAACGCTGAGTGCTAGCGAAATTAGTTGCGGCGCCTCGAGCTCGCGCAGGCTGCGCAACGGCATCTCGTCCATCAGCGCGCCAGAGGCAAAGCAGAGCTGGCCCACCAGCAGTGCTGCGGCTGCCTCAAGAGGTGCCAGTCGGAGGCCTCGTGGCTCGCCACGAGGCTTTGGCGCAAACGCAGTTGCTCGAAGGCCGGTGACCTTTGCGAGCTCGAGCGATTTGGCAAGCGTCGGCTGCAGAGGCATGTCACCCCGGCCAAATGCCGTCAGCTGGCCGCTCTGTTGCAGTGTGCTGTATGCGCTTATGCACGCGCTTCTACTTGCACAGGCAGCATCAAGAGTGGCGGCTGTTGACAACTCGATCGCGTGGCACACGGTTGCGATCGAGAGGAGCACGAGCGGAAGCTTTCTCATGATGTCGGCCACCGTCGAACAAAAAGCGTCCGACCAGCGGCGAGCTCGGACACGTGTCCTGTGAATCATTCCATTGCTGTGAAATACCGTACAGTTCCGAAAAGACGTCGTTTCACACACACATACACGTGTCCTCTGAAATACTTTAACCCAACAAAGTTCTGAGCTGAGCTTTTCGCAAAACGAATGCGGACATGCTAATTAGAGTCAAGCTCAAGTGTGGAGATCAACCTCTGCCCACGTCCTCGCCAGGTCCTCGCCCGCGTCCGAGAGCATCTGGGCCCTGCCGTCACTTGTACGTCTTCAGCCCCAAGCGCTTCAGGTCCTCCTGCACGCTAACCTTGGACTGCCCGACCGGCTTGATCGTGGGCGCCGAACTAGCGACGCGCTCTGGTTGTTTTGCGACTGCCGCAGCGGCCTTCTTGGCCGCCGCCTCCTCGGCCTTAGCAGCTTCAGCACTTGCACGCTTCTCGGCGTCTGCGGCCATCTTGGCCGCTGCCTCCCCTGCCTTCTTGGCACTGAGCGCCTTATCGAGCGCCTGCTTCTCCGCCACGAGACGAAACTTCTCCTCCGTCGCCACTGCCTTGGCTGTCGCTACCTCCTTTGCTCTCTTGGCAACCAGTGCTTGCTTCTCACTGGCGAGACGAGCCGTTTGCTCCTCCGCCATCTTCTTCGCGGCTGGTGCATGCACGCCTTGTTGCGCAATGGGTGCCATAGCCGGGGGCTTCGGTGCCCCCCCATCAATGCTCAAGACCGCAGCAAACACAACGGCCGCTGCAGCAAGTGCCGCCCCGGCCTTCGTGTCTTCGTCCGACAAGCCCTTTGACCTTATGATCGGAGGCGATGGGCCGCGCGCGACTGCATTCCTGACAATCGCGAGTGCCTCGGCAATGACTGCTTCCGACACACCCGCTTCGGTAGGAGCCGAGCTCGACAAAAAGGCCTCGGCTTCTTTTGGAGCCCACCATTTCAGGCAGATGGCCGCGGCGACTGCAGCCTCTGCTGCCTCCTCCTTGGCGCGCGCCGCTGCAGCAGCTGCCTTGGCCTCCTCCTCGGCAAAAAAGGCCGACTTCCGTGCTGCTGCCTGCTCCTCTGCTACAGGGCGGACGATTGCCAGCGACGCGGCGATCACGGATGCTTTGACTCCCATCTCGCGAGGTGTGTCGCTCGAAAGGTAGGCGAGCGCCTCCTCGGCATTCATGCGGTAGATCTCCGCCGCCACGCGCTGCTCGGCCGTGGCCGAACGTTCCTCTAACGTCGTCGGGCGCAACGCCGCCTTGGCCGTCGCGGTAGCACGCGGTTTCGAGGCCGTCGGTTCGAGGCCGGGCTGCTGCGAACCAGCCATAAGAGCGGCCTTCTCAGCAGGCACCTTGTCCGCAGCCGCCATCTCCGAGGCCACAAGGTCAAGTCGCGCCTCGAGGATTTCGAGGGCCACCTTGGCCTCTGCTTCCCGCCGACGCTTGACCTCCTGAGAAGCCGCTACGGCCGCCTTCCTCTCCGCGTTCTTGGCGGCAAGCGCCTCGGCAGCCGCGATGCGCTTGGCCTCTGCTGCAGCTGCAGCCTCTGCCTGCAAGGCAGCACGCGCCGCCGCCGCCGCCTTGATGGCTGCCGTGCGCTGCTCGCGCGCAGCCTGAGCTGCCGCCTCTGCGGCCGCCAGAGCGTTGTTCTCGGCCTGTGCTGCTGTCGTCGTTTCGACAACCTCCTTCACGGCCACCTCGGCAACTTGCAGCTGGGACAAAGGCTCATTGACAGGCATGCGTGCTGCAGCCACGCTTGTTGCAGCCACGCGTGTTGCTTCCGCCGCCGCCGCCGCCGCAGCCTCCTTACTCTCGGTGGCCGAAGCCCGCTCCGCCGCATTCTCCATCGCCGCCTTCTCCGCCGCCGCCTTCTCCGTCGCCTCTCGCACCGCGGCCCTCACGTAGGCCTGCTTCACCTCGAGAGCAGCCTTCCCCGCAGCCGCCTGGCGCGCAATCCGAGCACTCTCCTCTTGCTGGCGCCGGCGCTCCTCTCGGACCGCATCCACCGTGGCCTGCGCCTCCGCTCGCATGGCCGCTCGCTCCTTCTCCGCCGCCTGAAGCGCCGCCGCGCGATCCTCGCGAGCCTTCTTAGCCGCCGCCTCTTGCGCCGCCTTGGCTTCCGCTGCCGCCTTAGCCCGTACATCATTGTTCACCGTCGCTTCCTCAACCGTCGCTGCGGCAGCCGCCATCTCCGCCGCCAGCAGGTCAAGTCGGGCCTCTTCCGAAGTCGCCATCTCCGCGGCCGCCATCTCCGTGGCCAGCAGGTCAAGTCGGGCCTCGAGAACGCGCGCCTTCTCCGCAGCCGCCATCTCCGTGGCCACCTGGTCAAGTCGCGCCTCGAGGACCTCAATTGCTGCTTTTGCCTCGGCTGCCTGCGCTTCTGTGGCCTTTTTCGCTTCTGCGATCGCCTTCGCCTCCGTGGCCACCTTCGCCTCCGTGGCCACCTTCGCCTCCGCAGCCGCCTTCGCCTCCGCAGCCGCCTTGGCCTCCGCAGCCGCCTTTGCCTCCGCGGCCGCCTTTGCCTCCGCGGCCGCCTTTGCCTCCGCGGCCGCCTTCGCATCCGCGGCCGCCTTCGCCTCCGCGGCCGCCTTTGCCTCCGCGGCCGCCTTCGCCTCCGCACCCTTTGATGCCCCCACCTGAGCTTCGGCTTTGCTCTCGTCGTCCTTTGAAGTCGCCACCACAGCAGCTGCACCAAGAGCGCCAAGCGCCAGTATCGGGCCGCTAGCTAGTGCAAAGAACGCAAGCGCCGCACCCGCCACACCCGCGGCAGTGGTAAGCTCTGAGTCCGAGTCGGAATCCGCCTTGTAGACCGCTCGAGCAGCCGCCTCAACCGGCGACTTCTTGTTGATCAGTGTCTGCTCACCTTTTTTGTTGATATCGAACTTCTTAGCCGGTGCCTGCTCGACCTTTTTCTTGTCCTTGGCGAGCTTTGCACTTGCATCTAGCTTTTCTTGAGCTGCTTTTCCTTCAGCCTGTCGAACCCCAAGTGCTGCTTTTGCCTCGGCTGCCTGTGCTTCTTTGGCCATTATCGCTTCTTTGGCCTTTATCGCTTCTGCGACCACCTTCGCCTCCGCGTCCGCCTTTGCCTCCGCGGCCGCCTTCGCCTCCGCGACCGCCTTCGCCTCCGCGGCCGCAATCTTCGCCCTAGCATCTGCGCTTGCCTTTCTCGACTCCTCTGATTGTTTCGCTGTCTGTGCCCCAGCGCTTGCCAATTGTTTCTCGATAATACGCTCCACCTGTCGCTCCAAAACAGGCGCCTTTGCAGCCCACGCCCTGGCGAAACGAATTGCAGCCTTAGACTCGGCGACTTCATCTGATATGATTTCGGCCACTTCCTTGCCAGCCTCACCTTTGCGGCGTCGGAATCGATCAAATGGATTCATGCCCATGCGTGGTGGTTGTGACACACGAGATGCAGGTAGATATGGCCGGTAGATATGGCCCGACAGTGCTGAGGTGCCCGTCAGAGCGGCAATGACGAGAGAAGCCATCATGAACGCGAAATTACGACACGCGAGAGCTCCTGTCACGAGCTCAATGTATTAGAATTTCCAATACTTACAAATTGACATCTCATTTTGGGAATCCCGAGCGTCAAGTTCGTCAAGAATCAGCGACTGGGTGTTCAGTTCCATCACGGCTGGCGGCGTCCTGTCACTGACCATACTTTCCTCCTGCCTGCCTTTTGTCTGCTCACTGCTGGTGCCGAGCTGGCAGCTCTGCCGACCCGAGCCACACCGCCCCCGGGGCCCCCTCGCGGGCGCTCCCGCTCGCCTGTCCTACGCCTGTCCATGCTCGCCTCTCGGCGCCGCGCCGTCCTCGACCGGCGGCGGCGGCGCGCCGTCTCGACTTCCCGGGAGCCGGACTCCCGACTGTCGGTCACTCGGTCTCAAAAGCTCCTATTTACAAGAAAAATCACTCCACATCCACGTTCCACACACGTGACGCGACAGTGTCGGATCCTTGCCAGCCGACATAGCTCCCGCGCGCCCACTCGGCCGACACCATTAGACGGCGCTGGCCGTGTCAGGGCCGGCGAGCTCCTCGAGCGCCGCCATCTTAGGCGGCGACACGGGAGGCTCTGCGCTGCGCCGGCTGAAGACCTGGCGGCGCATCGAAAGCGGCCGCGGCGGCTGGTAGAAGCGGAGCAGGAGCGATGAACAGACGACGGAGACGGACGAAAGCGCCATGGCGCCGCCTGCAAACATGGGCGGCAGTTGGATACCGAGCCCTGGGAAGAGGACGCCTGCCGCGAGCGGGATGCCCACGACATTGAACCCAAAGGCCCAGACGAAGTTGATGCGGATGCGCCTCATGACTACCTTGGAGAGGTCGAGGGCGGTGACTACGTCCTGCAGACCTTCCTTCATGAGTACGACGTCGGCCGCCTCTATGGCAACGTCGGTACCCGAGCCCACAGCGATGCCCACGTCGGCCGCCGCAAGCGCGGGCGCGTCGTTGATGCCGTCGCCCACAAAGGCAATCTTGGCGCCGGCGTCACGCAGCTCCTGCACCTTGGCCAGCTTGCCCGCGGGCTTGACCCCTGCGACCACATACATGAGGTCGATGCCCGCCTGGGCCGCTATGTGCGCGGCTGTGCGCTCATTGTCGCCCGAGATCATCCACACCTTCATCCCCAGTTGGGTGAGTTGCTTCACGACCGCCGGCGCATCCGGCTTGAGCGAGTCGGCCACCGCTAGTGCACCTGCGATGAAGAGCCTCGAGCCCATCGACTTCGGATCGCTCTGAATCGTCGCCGTGTCTGCGTCGGCATCGGGCTTGCCCGCCACCGCCGCCCGCCACCGGGCGCGCCTCGCCACCGCTGTCTCCACCGTCGCATCCGTTGCCGCCTCCGTCGGCGTCGTCGGCGCCGTCGCCGCCTTAGCGTCTGACGCCACCTCGTTGAAGTCGGGAGGCCCCGAGAGGGCCGCGAGGACGACAGTATGACCCCGAGACTCGAGTGCGGCCACCTCCGCCTCCTGCACGTCGCTCAGCTTCAGCCCGTTCTCTTCCATCCACGAGCGGTTGCCCATCAGCACCGTCTTCCCGTCCACGACGCATTGGAGCCCCTGACCCGCCGCCGCGACGAAGTCGGCTGGCTCGGCGGTCTGCACGCCGAACAGCTCCGCGTGATTGATGATGGCCTTGGCAATCGGATGCTCGCTGCCGCGCTCGGCAGAGCCGGCGGCGCGCAGCAGGATGGCCTCGTTCACGCCTTGAGCCCAGAGCAGCACGCGAGCCACGGAGAGCTTCCCTGTGGTCAGGGTGCCCGTCTTGTCGAAGCAGATCGTCTGCACGGCCGCAGCAAGCTCGAGCACGTCGCCGCCCTTGATTAGGATCCCGTGCGCCGCGCCCACGCCGCCACCCACCATCACAGCGGTGGGTGTGGCCAGGCCGAGGGCGCACGGGCAAGCGATCACGAGCACGGCGCATCCAAACATGAAAGCGAGCAGCTGGGGATCCTCGACGCTCGGCACGCCCATGCTCATGGCACCGTGCCCGCCGCCGCCGCTCCCGCCGCCACTGCCCATGTTATTGCTGACATGGGGGTCAGGAGGCATGTTGTGGCTGGCATGGGGGTCAGGAGGCGTGTTGGGAGGGTTAGGAGGCATGTTGTGGCCGGCATGGGGGTTGGGAGGCGAGGGCGAGGAGAAGCTCATCATGTCAAGGTCGTCATCGCCTGACCAGTCGGGCATGTTGCCCGTGGCACCGGCGATGGCCCACGCAGCCCATGTAAAGATAGCAAGCGTGATCACGACCGGAACGAACACTGCTGAGATACGATCGGCAACGGCCTGGATGCGCGGCTTGCGGTGCTGCGCGTCCGCGACGATCCTCATGATCTGCGCAAGCGTCGTGTCGGCGCCTACGGCGGTGACGAGCACGTAGAGCACTCCGGAGCCGTTGATGGTGCCGCCCACCACCTTGTCGTTCTTACGCTTGGGCTGCGGCAGCGACTCGCCCGTGATCATCGACTCGTTCACGGCCGACTCCCCAAAGAGCACCGTGCCATCCGCGGGCATCTGCGCGCCTGGGAGCACCTTGACCACGTCGCCCTTGCGCAGGCCAGAGACGGGCACCTCGGTCGCATCAAGGTCGATCTCTCTGCATGAGGCGAGCTGCAGGGCCGTGGGCGGCACGAGCGTGAGCAGCTGCGTGATCGCATTCGACGCTTTCCCCTTGGCAGCGGACTCGAGGTACTTGCCGAGCAAGATGAAGGTGATTAGCACGGCGGCCGTCTCGAAGAACTCGTGGTCCTCCCCCTCCTCGCCGCGCGTGCCGATCGAGACGAACATGAAGATGATCGAGTAGATGTACGCGGCAAAGGTGCCGATCGAGACGAGCACGTCCATGGTGAAGTGGCAGCGCCGCAGCGACGCGTACGCCCCTCGGTGGAAGGGGAAGCCGTAGTACAGTTGGACGGGTGTGGTGAGGATCAGGTTGACGAGGACGCTCACGGCCAGTCCGGGTGCCACGTCGACATACAGACCGGGGCTCGTGCTCGGGATCATGCGGAAGACCATCGAGATGAGGAAGACGGGCAGTGTGAACACCATGGAGCCCGCGAACATGCGCCACCAGTAGGCAATCTCGATCCCAAAGTTGCTCGCGGCGGCCACCGCCTCGATGTCATCCGCCTGCAGCTCGGCCGCGTAGCCCGTCTTGACGACGCGCGCGAGGATAGCCGGAACGTCGACGCGGCGTGCGTCGTAGGCGACCTTGCCGCTCTTGCCCATCAGGCTCACCGTTGCCGAGTGCACGCCCTCGAGAGAGAGCAATCCGCCCTCGACGGCGCCCACGCACGAGGCGCATGTCATGCCGTCAATGGTGAGCGACACCTCATGCAGATGGTCCTTGCCGACCTTCTTGCCCTTGGGCACTTTCCCTTCGGTGGCCTTGGGCAGCGAGGCAGCGGGAGAGGCACCGGGAGAGGGCACCGGGCACGCCTCGCTCGACTTTGCGGGGAAATCCTCGCTCAGGAGGCACGGCTCGTACCCCGCGGCCTTGACCGCGGCCAGCACGTCCTCGGTGGCTAGTTGGCCGCTGACGCTCAGGACGTGCGTATCGAGATCGATGTCGACGTGCGCGACGCCGCGCACCATGCGTGCCGCGCGATCCACTTTGTCCTTGCACCCGCTGCACAGCATATCCATCACGAGCAGCTTGATGAGCTTTTCGGCGCGCCCCCCCTTTGCAGCGGGAGTGGGTGCAAAAGGGTCAGCGGCGAGCCCCGTGAAGTCTTCGTCGCCGCTCGCGAGCTCGTGCGCGGTGAAGCGCCCAGCAGACGAGATGCTCTCGATCAGCTCCTCGACAGACGAGGTGCCCCTCACCGTCACGATGCCCCAATGCAGGTTGACCGCCACGAAGGTGACTCCCGGCAACGCCGAGAGCTCGCGCTTGATGGTTGCGCGGCACGCCTCGCAGAACATGCCGTCGACCTGCAGTGTGACCGAACTGTCGGCGGCGTGCTTGTGCGTGAGCCCGGTGCCCTCGAGACCCTCGGACGGGCCTGCCGTTCCAGCCTCGACGGCGCTCGCCACGGCGCTCGCCACGACCGTGGGGTGGCCTGTCGCCTCGACCGCAGCGATGAGGGCCGCGAGCGGCACCGTGCCGACGATGGTCGCGAGGCCCGTAGCGAGGTCCACCTGGGTAGATATGACGCCCTCGATGACCTGGAGCGACTTCTCGACCTTCGCGGTGCAGTGGTCGCACATCATGCCGCCCACACTCAGCGTCGTCGTCGTCGGCCGTAGTGGTGCGGAGGCTGCCGTAAGGCCCGCCTTCTCGACAGCGGCGAGGAGCGCCGCCAGAGGCGCCGTACCAACGACGATTGCAAGCGCCGCCTCGAGGTCCACCTGGGCGGATAGCACACCCTCGACGTCGTGGAGCGCCTTCTCGACCTTCGCGCTGCAGTGACCGCACGACATGCCTCGCACGGTCAGGGTCGTCTTGGACGGCAGCACGCGCGGCGAGGCGGGCGCCTTGTCTGGCTCCACAACTTTTGCCGCGTGGCCCGTCGTCTCGATCGCATGGATGAGCGCCGCGCTTGTGGCGGTGCCCACGACTGTCGCGAGCTCCGCCTTGAGGTCCACCTTGACGGACGCGACGCCCACGACGGCCTGGAGTCCCTGCTCGACCTTCGCCGTGCAGTGGCCGCACATCATCCCGTCCACGTGTAGCTTGACGCAGAAGCTGCCGAGTGGAGTGAGCACTCGCTCAGACTTGCTCACCGCCACCTGAAGCGCGGTGAACGGCGCGTTGCCCCAAACGGTCACAGAGCCTGTTGGGATGTCTACTCTTGCCGCCTCAACACCATCGATCTGAGAGAGTTCGGCCTCAACAGCCTCCTTGCAGCCACTGCACACAATGCTGCTCACTTGATATACCTGCTCGACCATGAGCAGTTTGAGCTCGGAGCGGGAAGCGGAAAGGCCTTCCGGGGGGGCACAGACGTCCTTCTAGACGGTCCTTCCGCCCGCAGGCCTAAGGCCGCAGACGGCAGCCCCTGCAAGCCCTGTGTGAACGTGAACACGACAGACGCGACAGCCGGTGCTACGACACTGTTACTGCCCGCTCAGAATACACACACCTTACAGGACCCCAAACGAGACACGGAGCATGCGCGCGCTGGCGGCGTTGAGGATGGCCCTGTGAAGAAGGAGTGATACATGAGATGTGAATAAAAGGGGTCGCAACACACACACATGTGTGTCACGGCTCCCCGCGGTGTTTTTGAACCGTCTTTTTACGGTACAAGTTTGGTGCTTGGCTTCGCGTCGGGCGAGGATGAGAGGGCTCGTGGGAGTGTTTTCGTGCGAAGATGCCCTCCGATTGCGCCTGGGTCTTTGGCCTATTACTCTCACTGCCGTGCATGACTACGAGTAGTGCTAAGCGCCTGCGGCCCGCCGAGGCGAGCCTGGAGGAATTGATCGAGACGGCGGACAGTTGGCTCATTGACTACGATGAGGATGATGACGAGCGTTTGAGCCTCCGCGAACTTGAACAGCTCAAGAAGCAGCTTCAAGCGCAGACGGCGAGCCCAGCTGCGCAACAGGCGCCGCTGCCCACGCAAACGCTGATGAAAATGGTTGACGCGGACGATGACGGCTTTGCTACACGCAATGAGCTCGTGGACATGCTGAAGCGCATGAAGGGCTTTGATGGTGGCCATGTGGCGCGCGAGGATGCCAAGAAGCCGCAGGCAGCCGAGGGCGACGGGTACGGCGAGTCGCACGCGCAGCGGATGGAGAGGAATCAGAAGAAGCGGAAAAAGATGAGCACAACTGCGAACAAGAGATATGATGAGATATGATGTGGCCGGCGGCCCCGACCATGCGACGTTGGCGACGTGTAATTCAATCATCTTTGTTCACACTCCACACACATTGCTCACACCGTATAGACTCGAAGAGCAATGCAAGTCGGCACCCCCCATGTCCGCCACCGCGGCTCGACACCTTTGCAGTAGAAGCATCGCATACCGCCGCCTCAACCCGCGCTTGGACGACTTTTCACATCACGCACCGGGAATTGCAAGGCTCAACAACGGCTCGTTTGGCGCGGCGCCGCAGCCTGTGCTGAAAGCGGAGATGGCGCACCGCAGCTGGTGGCGCGCCAACCCAGATGCTGCATACTTTGGAATCGGCGCGTCGTCGCTGGACGCTCGGCTAGCAGCAGCGGCCGACGCGGCCGCTGTTGCCATTGGTGCGCCCGCGGGCAGCGTCGCACTCGTCGAAAACGCCACGGTCGCCACGGCCATCATTGCGAGCAGGTGGGCTAAGGCGCTGCGAGAGGGCCGGCACGAGCGACGCAGCGTGCTGCTGCTCGATGTCTGCTACAAGGCCGCCGCCTACTCCGTGCGGGACATCTGCGGAGCGGCCGGCGGCGCGCTGAGCTTTGCGAGCGTGCCATTCCCGGACACGACGACCGAGAGCATCCTGAAATCGCTCGACGGGACCCTGGCGGCCACAAGGCCACGCTTCGCGATGCTCGATCACGTCTCGTCGCAGCCGGCGATCGTGATGCCGCTGCGCGAGATGATCGCCCTGTGCCGCGCGCACGACGTCGAAGAGGTGGCGGTAGACGGCGCTCACGGCCTCGGGCTTGTCGAGGCCGTGGACGTCAGCGCGCTCGGCGCAGACTTCTACTTCACGAACCTGCACAAGCATGCATTCGTGCCCGGCACCGCCACGGTCCTCCACGTTGCCACCGATACGGCGCGCGCCTCGACCGCGCACATCGCGCCGTCTTGGCACTCCGGTCAAGGAGTGATCACCGAGGCTCGCTGGCCAGGAACTCGCGACTTCGCCTCGTTGCTTGCGGTGCCAGAGGCGCTCGAGTACCTTGCGACTTGGCGCTCCGTGGACGCTCTGAACGCGCCCACATACAATGCGCGCGGCTGGCAGGACGCCGCGGCACAGCTCAGTGAGGCGTGGGGCGTCGCGCCGGCAGTGGCCGATCCCGCGCTCTCGAGTGTAGGTATGGGCATGGTGCGCCTGCCTTCCGCACTCGATCTGTCCATGGATGCACCGGGCGAGCCGTCCAAGGGCGTGCGCGCGACGCTGCGCGAGCGTTACGGCATCGAGGCGGCCGTGGGCGGATTCGGCGCGCATGGGGGCTTCCTCAGGCTCTCGCACGCCGTGTACACGACCGACGAGGACATCCGCAGGCTGCGCGACGCCGTCAGCGAGATGGCTGCCGCCGCAGCACGGCACAAGGGCACATGAAGGAGTGCTATTATCTATTGACTAGCAATCATGTAGGACTAGGATCTAGTTCACCCGCGCGCGTGTTCGCACACCCGCCCATTCCACATTCGCACTCGTCTTGTGTATGTGAATCACAGATACCAATCACACCCACACTTTACGATTTATTCGCAGAATCAGGGCGTGTACGGATAGGCTGTACTGTACGGTACCCCCCGGTGTCTTTTTACCGGCTACTGAGTCTTCTGAGTGAGTTTGAGAGCAGCGAGCACCAGAGATCACACTGTGTGCTGGGAGAGACCGACCTCACTAGCGAAATTGAGTAGCCCGAGCGAGTGAGTACTCATTACTTGTGTTGACCGAGGGGCGCGGAGCCGTCCTTTGAGACGGCGGTGGAGTGAGCGTGGAGGGACCGCGAAGAAACTGAACTGAACTGAACTGAGAGCAAGAGACTTACCGGTATGCCGACACGGCGCTCAAACAACCCCTTTCCGAATGGAGGCTGTACCACGTGCGCGGCTCCCGCTCATCCCTGAGCCGGAGAACTCGCTGCGTGCACGGCGCCGGCGCGGTGAGTCGCTGTGCTCGCGCCAACGGAGTGAGCGCGAAATAGTCGAGGACCGCATCAAAGCTGCGCAGGAGGCGCAGAATGAGGTGTTCGCCGCAGAGGAGGACGTCGAGGAGACCAAGCGCATGCTGGCCGAGGGCCTGATCCTCGCTGATGGCTCGCAGGCACCGCCAAAGCGAAAACGGCCCAGCAGCATCCGCCCACCAGGTCCGAAAAAATCGTTGGGCGGCAACGACGGCGGCGGCGGCGAGGCGGAGCAGGCGAGGAAACGCATGGCCGTTGAGGTGGCTGAGAAGGAAGCGGCGAAGAAGACTAAGGCCGAGGAGAAGGAGGCCAAGGCGGCCGCGAAGGTGGCCGAAAAGGAGGCGGCTCAAGCCACTAAGCTCGCCGAGAAGGACGCCAAGAAGAAGGCGGCGAATGCGAATGCCAATTCCTTTGAGGCAGGTGCGGTTGTCGAGGTGAGCTTGCGGCTTGGCGAGGCGTACGCCAACTGGTACGAGGCGCGGCTGCTCGAGAATAATAAGGGGCGCTGGAGGCTTGCGCTGCAGCGTCGGGTCGCCGAGGGCGACTGGGAGCCGCTCCTGCTCGAAGGCCGGCCGGCGACCGAATGGGCAAAGCCAGACATGTTGCGCCCGCTCCCTGGCAGGGGAGACTGGCACCCAACAGTTGACGACCATTGCGGTGCGCCGCGCGCTCCCCGCGCGCTCCCCGCGCGCTCCCTGCGCGCTTGCCTTGTGCGACCCACGCTCAAGCGCCTCGCCTGATCTCGCGCCTCGTCTGATCTCGCGCCTCGTCTGATCTCGCACCTCGTCTGATCTCGCGCCTCGTCTGATCTCGCGCCTCGCCCGTCAGAGTTGCTCTTCGACGACGGCTGGTGGAAGGTGCGCGTGCAGGAGGCGTCAGGGGGCACCTTCACAGTCGTCTACGTGCCCGCCAACGCCACGCACACCGTGACGCGTGAAAGACTACGCCCACTCTTCACGTGGGACGCAGACGGGCAAAAGTATTTGCCCGTCAAGCAAGGGCGCAAATGAGGGCACGCTCAAGAGATGAGATACGTGGGCCGTTTACCGAGGAACCGAGCGCACGGCCGCGCGCGTGGGGGAAGTAAGAAGTTGGGGTACACGAATGAGATCTTCATCGACGCGGTGAATCGGTTTGTCTCGGCGTCGGCGGGGACGGCGGGGGCGGTGCGCACAGGCTCAGGGGGGGTCGATCTGCACGTTTCTTATCTTCAGTAGTAACAATTTAATCCGATCCTCACCGCACCGTCACAGACACAGTCTGACCGCCCGCTACTGCAGCACACATTTGTCGCCCTCTGCGCCGCCCCCGACGGAGCTTTTGCTGACCGTGCTGGACAGGCCGCCAAAAGTCTTCTTGGCCTCTTCGGCGGCCTTCTGTCTCGCGCGGTGCCGCTCGAGGACCCGCTCGCGCACCTCTAGGGTGCGAATGTACCGCTGCACGTCCTCTCGTGTCGCCTTTCCGGGCGCCACATACGGCTCGAGATTCACATGGACGTACGGCTCAAAATGCTGCTGAAAGAGATGCTGCGCCGGGAAAGCCACTGGTGCAAGCAAAGGTGAGATGTCGAGGGCGGCCACCGGCGCGTATGCGGCCGTGTCCTCGCGGCGCTCGCCTCGACGCTCGCCTCGGCGCTCGCCTTCCCCACGTGCTCCCTCCCTCGCGACGCCCATGATCGCGAGCGGCGGCAACAACAAGCCCCCCTCGCTCGGGGACGTCGTTGCGGCGGCACTTCGTACGGAACCTTCTTCCTCCGGCATCCCGAGCAGCCTCCATGGCTTCAACTCTGCCTTTGAGGGCTGAAGCCATGCGGGGATACTTGACAGGGGAGGTTCTTCATCTTCCGGCATCAAGTCGTTGGTGCCGGAAGATGGCCAGTGCACTGATGAGACTTGATCAGCTCTCGTGGCGTTGACTGTGTCCAAAGGCTTCCTCAACAGAACCTTCTCGTACATCGGTCCGAGGCCGAAGAGCACGGGCGGGCGCGGAGTCGTGCGCAGCCCTCCCGCGTTGCACGTAAAGGTCCACGAGTACGCCTCATCCGGGCTCTTTTGCGCGATCGCGAGCACGAAGTGCGGCGTGATGGCCGAGACGCCCATGGGCGCCTCCGGCAGCGCGCAGCCCGCCTGGAGAGCGCCGCAGTCCCCCACCACATTAATCGACTCGGTGCAGTCGACCTGTATCTGGCACGGCGCTCGAGTGCTCCGATTCTCTGCGACGAAGATGGCACCCATGCCCGTGGGCAGCGCGTACACGGTCGCATCACCCAGATGGGCCGGTGAGCCCTGCATCTTGCAGTAGAGGCAGAGTGTGCTGTCGTACACAGATGCGGGCAGCGCGTGCCGGCGCAGGGCCATCGGTTGGGAAGCATGCACCGCGAGTACGAAGGGGATGGCTGCGCCGCGTGGGCGTAGCGATGTGCCATCGTACCCCATCGCGACAAAGAGAGCACGCCACTGGCCTCCGGTAGCGCCCCACGCGTCCAAGAGCGCGATGAGTAATGTCTCGAGGCTGAGGCCGTCTGGAAAGTCTGCAAGCTTCAGCAGGCAGCCGGGCGCGAGGGGTGCTATCCGTGCCGAGATGATGTCGAGCTTCGTGTGGGCCACGAAGGCCCTCGCTGCAGGCTGCCGCAGGTCTTCAAGGCCAAGCTTGCCATCCATGTCGTGGTCGAGAGCGAAGAGTACCCGCAGCATGCAGTTGTACACCTATGCACACAGCACAGCAGAGTGGCCATTGGTCTAGCGATTCTTGGGAGTCAGGGACCAGTGAGAGGTTATCACAGTCGAGCGGCACTCAGAAGTAAAGACTGTGTGGGACGCGCGCGCGCGCGTGGCACAACAGCAGCACACCGTCGCAGAGAGAGGGCAGCCAGGCTCGGGCATGTATGGGTCGGCCGGCGTCGACGCGCCCATCGCCTCCGAGGGCGTCGCGCGCACGCCGCCCGTGAGCGGCACAAGGACGTACTCCCCCGCGGCCAGGTACGCCTCGAGTAGCACGTTGCGCACGGCCGAGCCCTCGGTGCGCGCGACGAGCGTCAAGTGGGACTGGGCTCCCGCGGCGCGATCGAGCCGATAGAGCCCAAGGCCGACGTCCAAGTAGCCGGGGGACTGGGGCGAGCGGTCATCCACCTGTGGGGCGAGGGCGCCAGTGGTGAGCACTTGCATGCTTCTTCAGTGCGAAGGGGCGAGCGGTCATCCACCTGTGAGAGCGTAAACATGAGCGTCTCGTGCATCGCGTGCGGCGTGGGCACGACCAGGTGGAAGCAGTGCGCGGGGCGCAGTCGAGCCTCGCCCGCCGCGCCGCTCGTCTCGAAGAGAGACTTGATGCGGTATTCCTCCCAGCGCCTTGGCACGAAGCGCTCGCCTTCTATCCGTCCGGTGGCCGATCGCCAGTTGAGGCGCGGAGGCACATACCTCTCGCCCGTACCCACGTTGCGCAAATCGGGCGTGCTCGTGAGGTACTGGGGATTGGCGAGCGTTGAGCCGGGCTGCAGCACGTATAGTGCACACACGGAGACGGAGGCGAAGTAGAGCTTGAAGTCGTTGAAGGACATCCAGAACAGTCCGTTCGAGCCCGTGCTCTCAACGCCATCGTCCTCGAGTTCGGAGCGGCACGCTTGCAGCTGTGGGCTCTCGTTCGACCAATCGCCGCCCCACTCGAACCTCCCCCACGGGTTCCGGATTTGAAGCACCTGGGCACCACGGTAGTAGCCCTGCTGGACCTGTCGCACTTGGAGGACAGTGTATGCGTGGCCGGGCAAGAGCCAACCATCGACGTAGCCGTCCGTCGAGCTGTCCGCGCACACGACGCACGAGTTGCGGTCCCAGCTCCGCAGGTCATCGAAGCTCACCTCGGCTTCGTCAAAGCGCAGGCGGATCGTGGGAGCTCCCGTCAGATCGAGCAGCCCTTCATCGGGGAGCCCGAGACGAATGTTTGAGTACGAGCCCTGCAGCTTTGCGTACGCTTTCTCGATGAACGACACCCAGAGCTCTGGCCCATTGGCGCGTGAGTACACGAGACCTTGCGTCGGCCCCTTGCACGGGAGGAAATCATCGATGAGCACATTGATCCACTGACCGTGCATGCAGAAGCGAAGCTCGTAGAGGCCCTGGTCGTCGTGCATGGGGCGGCCGTGCTCCTCGGAGAGCGCGAGCCATGCCTCTCCGAAGATGCTGTCGATCATCTCGGGAAACTCGACGAGAGACGCGAGCGCGCACATGAACCAGCCGCTGCCAAGCTCTCCTTGCACGATGTCGTCGGCCGAGACGGTCTGTAAGAAGACGCCCAACGGCACCGTCTCGTCGAGGAACTGCTCGGGACGGCGCCACGCCAAGCGCCGGGCGTCGGCCTCTTCGCCACCGATCGAGCGCCACAGCGGCGTGAAGAAGATGTCGATGAACGAAGGCAGCTCGGACGCATCCAACGCCGCGCTCACATTGGTGAGCGCAAACGGGTCCTTTCCCTGCTTGAGCAGGTCGATGTGCAGCTGGACCATTTGGGCAATGTCCTTCGCAGTCGAGTCGTGCAGCTGCCCGAGCTTGGCGTCGATCACGCGCCGGTCGGGCTCGAGCAACTTCCATTGCGCCTTCCATTGGAGCTCGGTGTGTTTGTTCGGCTTTTCCTGATCCAGTCGCGCGGCGAAGGTCATCGAGCCGGCCGGCACAACGACCCTGAGCATGCTGCCGGCGGGCCGGTCGTAGTTGTCAGACACCTTCAGGTTGAACGAGTCTGCAAAGTCAAGCACGAGTTCGAGCGGCTGCTCCCCATTGAGGTTCTGTGCAAAAATGTGGAATGGCTCACTCGCCACCTGACCGCCGCTCTGGTGGACGCTGAGGAGGCCCGGGGCGAGCACAGTCTCCGTGGCGTCTTTGAGGAGCTCTTGGAAGGGTGAGAAAGGAGATGCCCCTGGCGGCGGCCGCATGGTCATCGTAAAGGGGCGTGGGCTCTCCTCGATCTGAGCGATGACCTGGTCACAGCTCATGCCCGAAAGATCCGTCCATCCAGAGCCGCGGTCGATGCCGAGGACAACGGAGCCCACCTGTACACCTACTTGATGCGCCTGCATGTAAGGAAAGACATCTTCGACAAAGACGTGCCCGCGGCCTTGCTTGAGATACATTCCGAGCGCTGCCTCGTTCAGGAAGGCGTGCTGCACCAAAGATGGCGAATCCTCCTCCTCCTCCCGGGGAGACCTGCTGAATGAAGAAGATCGCATGAAGGATCGCAACATTGAGAAGGTCCGATAGACGCCGTTACAAGCAGTCCCAATTCTTGCATGCACTTCTGCGGATGCCGGTCCGCATGGAGCTCCGTGAAGACTCCGGTCGCAAGTTGTTAAAAAAACACACACACCGGTTGCAAATCGACATGTTCACTGTGAATTGGCGCATGTTTTTTTTGTGAATGCCCGAAGAGAAGGCGGACTTCGCCTTCGGCGACGGCTCCACGCCACTCCACGTCTGCGCAGTCGTGTGCGCGCCATACGTATGCTCATGCCACGGCTGTTTCACTCATTGCAGGCCCAGCCGTATACGTTTTATTATTGACCGCACCCATAACCCTCGACTGACTGTGCCAACGCAGATCGCAGCTATTGGCTGGCAGCCGGATTCGATTCAGGCATCACGGACTCTGCGTGGCAGCGTCAACCTTGCCATCGGCTCTGCTTTTACGCTGCTGCCCATTTGCTTGTCGTGCGTTGCTGGCACGCTTGGACTCGTGCTCTTGTATGCCGTGCTCCTGGCGTCCGTGCTGCTATCAGCTCGGCTGCAGCCCTGTGACAAGGGCGCTGAGTGGCAAAAAGCGGCCGTGTGCGACCTCGATGCGCCTCGCATGGCCGCGCTCACGCGCCTGCGCGCGACGCTCATGCTCCAGACCATCTTTTGCATCCTCGCTGTCGACTTCCCTCTGCTTCCACGCAGCCTCGCCAAGACCCGCACCTTCGGTCACTCGGTTATGGATCTCGGCGTGGGCGCGTTCGTGCTCATGGGCACGCTCACCCGCCACCGCGCCGGCCAGTCGACGTCCGTGTCGCACTCGCCCACCAGCACGCCGCGTGCTTCTCCGCTCGTGTGGCGCGTGCTCTCGCGCCATGGGCCACTGCTGGCGCTAGGCCTGGGCCGATTGGCTGCGGTGCGCGCCGTCGAGTATCATTCGTCTCACTCCGAGTACGGCGTGCACTGGAACTTTTTCTTCACGCTCTCCGGAGTGGCGGTGGCTGAGTCACTCTTGGCACCGTCTGTTGACGACCCCGCGGATACCTGCGCCACGGCAAAGAAAGCGAGCACATTTGGACGACGACGACGACACCCGTGGAAGGGTTCGGTGCTCGGTGCGCTCGTCTTGATGGCTCACCAGTGGGCGCTGAGCTACGGTGGCTTGAGCGAGTTTGTGTTGCACGCGCCACGCACGTCATTCGTCTCGGCCAACAAAGAGGGCCTCGGATCCCTGCCAGGTTTTCTGGGCATCGCCCTGATGGGAAGTGCGTTTCGAGATCTCCTCCGTCCGCGCGGTTCGCTCGAGGCGTGGCGAGCAGCTTTGAGGCAGCTTGCGGCCCTCGACGTCGGCTTGTGGGCGCTGGCCCTTGCCGCTGACGCGCTTGTCCAGCCGGCCTCGCGGCGGCTGTGCAACCTGGCCTATGCACTGTGGGTGCTCGCGCAAGTCTTGCTTGCGCTGCTGGGCTGCCTGCTGGTCAGCCTGAGGTGCCCGCTCGTCATGTCGCCGCTGCTTGAGACGACCAATCGGTCCCCTCTGAGTGCCTTTTTGCTTGCCAACGTGCTCACCGGTCTCGTCAATCTCACCATACCCACGATGCATGCAAGCTCAGCTATCTCAACTGTCGTCCTCGTCGTATATATGAGCACTGTGGTGAGCGCACTCTACTTCGTCGGCAGCTGGAACATGAGCAGCACTCTCGGCTCCTTACGCGATTCGTTCATGGGTTTAACGATCTCGAGAAATCGTAAAAAGTGAGGTGCATCGCATGGCAGGGGGTGACCTGTGCGTAGCCTGTGTGCGCCCGCTGGTGCCCCACGCACGTTGAGTATAAACGTTGATGAGGAGGTGAGCATGTTCGCCACGCCCTTAGGAGACCTCAGGAGAGAACACGAATGAAGGCTATTCCAGTACACACGACAGAGCGGCAGGGTGATGGTGAGCGCGGGGGGTTTGGGGGATACACCCAACACCATGTCTAGGGTGTATCCCCCATGTCTAGCAAGTTGGGGATACACCCAACATGGGGATACACAAACACCCAAGAACTTACCATGTCTAGCAAGTTCTTGGGTGTTTGTGTGGCTCTCCGCTCGTGGCCGCCCGCCCGTCGGCTTAGTGGTAACATGCTAGGTGTGGCGGTGAAAACCAAGCGCAAGGAGCCCAAACGCGCTGGCGAGGATGCGGTTATAGGCTACGGTGCGCATGAGCGCGGCGGCTCGGTCACGGCCGTTGTGACGGCGCTCGGATGCGATGACAGGACGGCCATCTCACTTCTCGCAAAACACGGTGGTGATCACAGTGCTGTCATCAGAGCCGGCACGCGGTGAGCATCTAGATGAAGGCTATACCACGCAGCCTCGCACCCTCTGGCGTTGAGCCGTGCAAGGTTCATCGCTGCGGGCACCTGCACCAGCTCTACGGAAAGCTATAGACACAACGACGCGTCAGTAAAGTACAACAGTTCAGGAGCATGCGCAGCCGCATAAGTTTGCACAGCGAACATGTATAGGGGGAAGCCTGCCTTAATTTTCCTTTCGCCCACATGTTCGTCGTTAACGACCTACACACGAGCTCTGTTCCAATTGCTCGGTTCTCTATAACGTCCGCAGCTACGGATCCACCGCCTATAACGTCCGCAGCTACGGATCCACCGCCTATCTCGTGCGTGAGACTCCAGTCCACGCACTGGTCGTCTCACGGAAACATTGCTGCGATCGCCTCTGGAGACTGGAACATAGCGCATCCATTGTGCCCAACATGTGGGACGGACACAAGGCGATGATCCAGCGGCGCACCAGCATAGACGTGCTGGACGTACTGCGCGAACGCGTGAGCGCGGGCCATGCGGCAGTGGCCCTGCAGGGCCGCCTCGCATGAGGTGTCGAGGCCGCCATCCTGGGGATCACATCCTGGCGTGCAGCGCTGCTCCGTCTGGAAGGGATGATCGCACACGTCCGACTCGCCCGATAGGTACGTGACCGTGCGGTTGCCGTACGCTGCTCGCATCGCCTCGACACCGCGCGCGGCAAGATAATCTGGCAGCGCGCCGTCAAACCCGTAGCCGTAAGCGTTGTAATCAACGCAGGTGCCCTTGGTGCCCTGAGGCTTGGCGAAGTCCCATCGCTGCGAGAGGATCGTGGTGTTGTCACAAAAGCCGCTGCACGTCCACGGCGCATCGATCACCGGCCGGAGATCGTTCAAATACGTGTACGACGAGGGATTGGCGGGAAAGTAGCCGAGCGTCACCCCGCTGCGCGGCTCGAAGCTACTCGCGAGCGCGAAACGCTGTACAATCTGACCGCCCGCAGAGTGGCCCGTGACGATGAGCGCCTTGAGGTTAGGGTAGGTGCGCTGGTCCATCATCGCGTGCAACATCTCGTCCAGCACGCTGAAGGAGGAGATGCTCGCAGATAGTGCCGCGCTCGAGTTGCCTCCCCATTTCCAATTCCGTTCCGCCGTATCATCGTCTTCCCAATAAAGCTCCGTGCTCGCGGGGCCGTCGGACGGCTCATAGATCTGCGGACTCGCAAGAAACACGTGTCGGGCCTCAGCCCCGAAGCGCTTCAGCAGCCCATTGTACATGGAGCAGAAGTAATCGTTACCATTGCGAGCGACGCCGTGGTGCACGATGACGCCCAGCGTGATGTCCTCGTCGTGCACGCCAAGCGGCGCAGCGGTGGGCGAGCGCCAATAGGGGAAGGCTCTGCCGACAGCCGGCGTGATGCTCACGTTGAAAAGGTCCTTGACGACGCCACACTGGGGATTGCATGCGCCACCCTCGCACCAGTCGCAGAGTGGCGGATCGTACTGGTACGCCAGCCGATCTCGGACGCCTTCCGAAAGGTGTTCGGCCTCTTGCTGCCCGACCACATCTGGCCTCGTCGTCCCCTCCTCGTCGGCACGTGAGGCCCTCCTGGGAGGCGAGTACGGGTCGCCCGGCTTGAGGGCACCGTCCGACGCGCTGACCGTGTACTTTTGGGACGGGGCGCCGCCGCTCATGTTCATGAAGTTGTATGTGTCTCCGTACTTGGCGTCGAGCTTCTGCACGCTCGTCTCCCACACGAGCGTCCTTCCCTTTTCGCAGCGCTCTGGCATCGTCGTGGGCGTCAGGACCCACGCGCGTCCGCCGGCCGAGCCCTGCATATGCATCGTCCCCTTGCCCGTCGAGTCGATCGCAATGGCCGTCTTCTCGTCGATACCGACCGCGGCGCGCGGTAGCTCGTCATCCTTCCACAGCCGCGCAGCCAAGGCGAGCAGCCTCCCGAAGCGGTCACGGGTCATGAAGTGCGTGTCCACGATGATGTTGGCAAGGAGGCCGGCGGGCGGGCTGTGCTTCAGGAACGCGTACGGCTGCAGCGTCATGTACTTGTTGTAAGGATCGGCAAGTGCCTCATCGGATGTGGCCGAGCCATTCGCACCGGTGTACACCGAGCCACCCTGTATGTCGCACCCAGCAGAGGTGCCGCCGACGGGAACACCGCGGGCTATGGCCGCCTGCAGACGCTGTTGCATCGTCGACGCCTGCCACTCGTCCAGGTATACACTCTGGTCGCCTCCCGCGAACCAAATCGCGTCAGCGCCATCAATCTTGCTAAGCACAAATGGATCCTCTGCGGCCGCACGGTTTTTGGTGAGAAGCGTGGCCACGCTGTGGGTGGAGCCAAGCCCCTGAATGTACGAGTTGTAGGCGTCGTCGCCGCTAGCACGAAGGACGAGGAAGTCGCCGCCGGCGCTCCACTTGATGTGTTGTTGGAAGGCGCTGTCTACATCGGTGCCTCCGCCCATGAGGATGAGCCCTGGGTGCGGTGTGACAGAGGCATCGCGATCGCACGAGCCGATGCACCAATAGGTGTAGTTGGCAGTGTCCAAGTGGATCGGTGTCGCGGCCGCGGCGACGCCGAACGCAAGAGTGCTTGCGACGCCGAACATCGCGAGGTCCATTCCAAATGCGCAAAAGTTGTGTCCCCCCCCACCTGGTGTTCTTGTGCACCCCCCTCTCCCGCGCGTGGTGTGGGACTTGACTTGACTTGTTCCCGTGTTTGTAGTTTTTGAACGGTTCAACCCCAGCAAACACTTAATTTGATTGTGATGGCGCTCGGCCGCTCGCGGTCATGCTCCTGCCATGCTCGCGGCAGGGGCTCGCGGCTCGGCCCCCTCACGGTCACATCCTCATGGTCCCATCGCTATTCGCTAACTCGCTGTATGCGTCAGCCTCGAAGGTCGAAGCACGAAGGTGAGGGGGGGGCGCGGGGCGCGAGCCGCGACGCGCGACGGGCCGAGCCCCGAGCGCGGCTGTGCGTTGTGCCTCGTGTGGCGGGCTCGGCCGTCTCCGCGCACCGCGGCGCGTGAGTAACGCGTGAGGCATGATATGTTATAATATACGGGCCGGGCTGCTAGGTTCGAACAGCGGGTCAGCGGGCCGGGCATGCGGCGGTCGATGCGGCGGCGGCCGCGGGTGATGTCCCACATGACGGCTGGCCCAAGCAATTGCTCATGTTACTGTTTTAATTCGCACTGCTACATGCAAACTATGCGCATGGATCAGGCCCAGGATACAAATGCGCGGTTTGACGGCGTGTGGCCAGAGTGGCAAGGGCCGGCCTGCGCAACGATACCGCTCAGTATCTACTCAGTATCCGCCTTCCATAGAAAGCCGCACCTCTTCGGCGACGATAAATCCATGCAAGCAAAACATAGCAAACTGCTGGCCTAAGCAAAGCACAGCTTCGCCTTCGCGCCTGAGTTATGGTTTATCATGCCGTGCATATCGCCCCATCTTTGAGGCGGGCGCACGGGCTCCTCCTCCATTTCTTCCTGGTACTCGATCGGAGCACCAAAGTCGGCAGCAATGACTTGCATGCCCGTGGCTTGCGTCGCGATGTGGCACTGCACGTGAATCAACCACTTCATCAGCACCGAGATGGTGCCAGGCACTAGCGGGGGCAGGCGATCAGCACCGAGCTTGTCCCTGATCGACCGCGCCTTGGTGTACAGCACCCTCGCGCTGAGCTGCTCAATCTGTTCGAAATTAAGGAGAGGAATGGTATGGCCTTCCACGTCTACCGAGGCTGGCAGCCAGTTGTCGCCCTGACGCAGTCCAAAGCATCGCGACATCAAAAGCCAAAAGAATCCAATCGCGAAATGGAAGCGGAGCGCGCTCGGCTTCTTCCGATGACGAAATTAATTGGTTGGAAGAGCGCAAAAAAGTTTGTGTGTGAACTCAAACCTCCATGTGGACTCAAGCCTCCATGTGGATATCCTGTTATTGTTTCGTTCCTTGATTTTTTCCTGCGCGGACGCTGCGGCAACCTCGCAGACGCGGCCGAGCTTAGAATATGTAGGGAACCAGATGCTTGCGCGTGGCCGGGTACCGAGCGCCGAATTTGCCGCGATTCCAAGTGCTTTGGGCCACGGAGCGATCGGCAAGATAGAATGTCATGCTTGCGAAGACGAACGCGTGAACGGGGTGCTGCCCGACGAGTGCGGCTCCCAACCAGCCTAAGAGTTCGAAGAGGTAGTGGGGTGCGGCGACGAGCTCGAATAGCCCTCCGGTTGGGATCTTATACTCCTTTTCGTCTGCTTTCCGCAGGTTGGACAGCAGGTAGTGGTGGTACAGGTTCCCGGCCAATCCGGTGAAGAAGAGCGCCACTCCAATCAGGTGGGTTCGCTCCATGTCGACCAAGTCCACAGCGTGTGCAAAGCGGCATTCGGCGAACACGGTCAGCGTGTAGAACAGCGCGATCGGCAAGGCTGTAGTGATGCACATCTGGCCCGAGTACTTGTGCAAGAGCAGACACTCTAGTACGCGCTTGCCGAAATGGGCGACCATGAGCCCTGGAACGAGCCGGGAGTTGCCGTCGTAAGTGTGCAGGCAGTACCCGCCCGCAAGGAGCGGGCAGAAGTAGAGGAAAACCATCCCCGCTCGCGATGGCACGGGATACGCGAGCTGTGCGGCGTGCGCAAATTTAGAGTACGTCAGCATGGCTTTCGCCCATTTCGGCAACTGATCAACGAGCGGCATTGTCCTTGATCGACCGCGCCTTGGTGTACAGCACCTTCGCGCTGAGCTGCTCAATCTGCTCGATCGAAACTAAGAAGAGGAATGGTATGGCCTTGCGCGTCTACCGAGGCTGTGGCAGCCACAGTTGTCGCCCTGACGCGCGTTCCCACCTCGCCTTTTGATCACGAACGACAAAGGGTTCCTCTCGCGTGTGGGGTCGTGACGAAAATTGATTTTTCATACTTGCGCTCCTCTCTGTGGGGCGATGACGATCCTGTACGACCCCACCCACTTCATCAAGACGATCATCTTTGGCATGAAATACTCTGCGCTCAAGAGGTCAATTACCTCGAGCATCATGGTCGTAACACTCATATGGTACATAGCCCTTATAACCATCTGGCGAAATGCACTGCCGCTGACGGGGAGGTACTTAAAGAATAGTTCCGGGCTCCTTCAGAGCGGCGTAACCTTCCTGGGCACATTCGTGACCTTCAACATTTGCCACTACAACAGCCATTGCTACCAACGATGGCACGCAAACTGGACCGCCTCCCTGAGGGAATGGAGTCGGTTGAACGATGTTGGGATGCAGGTTTACGCGCACATGGGCTATGACCATCTCATGGCGTGCGACGTGATGCGGCTGATGCACGCGGCGAACTGCTTGATCGTCCTCGAGAGCGTCATGAAGCTGGGTAAGGATCAGACCTTGCTCATCGTCGAAAACCACAAGCTATTATCGCCCGAGGAGGCCGCATTCCTCAAGAAGAGCCCTGTGAACAGCGGCAACCAGTGCGTCCACTGGGCGCTGCAGCTGGTATCCGAGGAGGCGCGGCAGGGACGGATTCAGCCTCCAATCTTGGCAGGCCGTATTGACCAATCGATCTGCGAGTGGCGTCAGAATGTCACCCTGCCACCTGTGATGTTGTTGACCCCGATTCCCTACGTCTACTTTCACACGATGGGCTCGCTCTTGGTGATCTTCAATCTGCTCCTCAGCCTTCAGCTCTCTCTCGCCGCAGTCCCGCTGTACCCCGATGGTGCCATCAACGACCTCGACATCCCGTTATGGTCCACGAACATCACGTGCGCCACCGTCTCGCTTCTTGTGATGACTGTCTCGCTCGGGTCCTTGCTCGAGGCGGCGAAAATGCTCGCCGACTCTTTCGGTCACGACGCCGACGACTTGCCGGCGGGCGAGTATGTGATGCGAGCGCTCGCAGGGCACAAGGCGCTATTCAAGGAGGCGATTGCAGCCGGGCAGCCTTGCATCGGCCCCCACCGCTTGAAAGGTGGCCATGCTTACCACGCGGCGGAGCATCACGAGAGCGGCATTGATCTCAAAAGTGGCAGCCGCCCCGACAAGGCAGCTGACGTCAAGGTGCCGCTCTTCCACGCGCCGCTCCCGCCAAACACATCCGACTTTATCAAACGGCTTGCGACGCATCCCAAGTACGCATACAAGCCGCAACCGTCAGGACGAGCGTATGAGCGGATCCTCTCCAAAAAATTGGCTTTGAATGGTTTCCGATTTGTGGAGGCTCACGTTCACGACCCTAAGAACGAGCAATGGCTCGAGTCCAACAAGTGAACTCGAACGCTTCGAAAGGTCAAGCGGGAATTACCCAAGGTGTGGATGCTTCAAGGCCGCGAGAGACCATCACCATCACCGTCGTTTCGGAAAATGGACTCTTCCTTTAAACCTAAAAATCGTGAGTGATTCCGTTACATGTAACGTGTTGTGTGTACCGGTATGTCCCGGCTACCCCTGTGTCATTGAACCGGAATTCAACGTGGAGTGAGCGTGGGGGGACCGCGAAGAAACTGAACTGAACTGAACGTGAATTCGCGACGGCGGCGCTTTTCCTTCAAGTTTCATGTTCTTCTGCGTCCTTGTCCTTGGCTCAGCCAGTCATTCGCATTTGAGGACGTTAGCTGCACCTTTTGGAGCCACCGTCCACCCCAGTTTAAGCTATGAACGAGTCGCGAGCGAGCTAAGTGGAGTCATTGCGCTTGCTCCCATAGGACGAGGTGAGCTGCTCGCATCTGTGCCGCTCGAAGCGTGCCTGTTCACGGCACGACATCGCGACGACGACGTGGTGCTCGCGCAGCTGCTCTTGGACGCGGCCGCCAGCAGCGGGCGGTGGAGTGAATATCGCGCCAAGATCCTGCCTCCTTGGACTGGTGCGGCCATGTTCTGGGAGGAGGCCGAGGCGGAGGAGCTGCAGTGGCCTCAAGCCGTTGCTCTTGCCCGCGCCCTGCGCATGCGAATGACGTCACGAACCGGTGGCGTGTACTCGGCGAAGTCTAAAAATCGCGACGAGATGCGGTGGGCCTTGTCGATCGTCTATTCGAGGAGCTTTGCCGTGGAGGATGCGGATGATGAGAGCGCGGCCGTGCGATGCCTCGCCCCCGTGCTGGACTTGTTCAACCATGTGCCCGAGTCACCCGTGGAGTATGCTGCGCGATGGGCGGAGCAGGACGACGACGACGACCCACCTGCGTCGCCCTGGAGGCTCAAGGGATCTCAAGTCGAGCTGCTCGCCTACGAGGACGTAGCCGCGGGTGACGAGGTGCGTATCCCGTATGGCATCGAGTGCAGCCATGAGACTCTCGTGCAGTCGGGCTTCATCCCCGAGCCCAATTCGGCGGACTACGTGCCCCTCTTCTCGGACATGCGCGCGCTCGCGCGGCACGCGTCCGCGGCCTTTGGCCTCGAGCCAGCGCAGGAGCAGCGCCGCCTGAGACTCCTCGAAGCGCTTGATGCCGTCGACGCGCCGCTCGCCGTACGTCCTGGGTCGCTTGCGGCGTCGGGTCATCTGCTCGCGTGTACGCGACTCTTCGCGGCCTCCGATGCTGAGCTCGAGGGCGAGGGCGAGGGCGCCATCGCCTTTAAGGAGAATTTTGATCCGGCCGTCGGGCACCACACGTTGTGTGTGTGCGGGGCGACCGAGGAGCAACGCATGGAACTGGACCGCGCCGCATGCGAACTGCTCGCACTCGCAGCCGACGAGTGCCTTGGAGCACTGCCCACGACGGCGGAGGAGGACGCGATCCTCCTAGCGCAGACCGCCATCGACGTCGAGGAGCATGTGGGCGCCGTCGAGGCGCTCATCGTCAAGCACGCGAAAGGGACGAACACGAGCGCGACTGAACCGAAAGAGGGTCGGATTGCCGCTGCTTCTGCCGCGCCAGAGGAAGCGGCGCGACGTTTTGAGACTGCTGTGCGGTACCGCCGAATGGCCAAGCTGTTGGTGGCGGGATTCGCAGAGCAGTGCAGGAACGTCTATTTGTGACATTGTGAGTTAGTGCCTCACTCGCGTTGTTTTGGGCAATTGGACTGAAAAATGGCGGTTCCGTCATTGTAGGCGAGGTCGGCCAGCACGGATGAACTTCAATGCAGTCTTGATGGCACCCACGGCGGCCGCACCGATGGCGGCCCCGAGATCTATTCCCCACCCACCAACCATCATCGGTGGCACACCCACACTACCGCATCGTGCCTCCTCTGGCCAGCGCATCAGCAAATCGGATCACCAGTACATCCATCGGAATGCTGGTCTGGTTCAGCCGATACTGCTTCCACCTTCCGCTCAGCCGATGCCACCTTGGCAGCACGACACGGACATTTCGGAGACGCTCCAGCAAGCGGGTATGCTGAACGTCGAGCGTGCTTCAGTGACAGCACGAGCTTCGGCTCGGCCGCACACAGCCGAGCCGACGACGCGTCATCTCGAGAGCTTTGCAAGGCCGACGGCAGCCCCCCGCGCAGTAGCGTCCGCTTCTGCAAAGAGCAAGCTACCGCCACGCATGGCATCCACGACGGAAAGCTCAACCTGGCCATCACAGCTTGTGCTCTCGGGCACCCAGCTCACCAAGAGCGCAGCACCGCCGTCTGTCATCGGCCTCGGATTTGAGCCTCGGCCTGAGAAGCCCGGGCTCGAGCGGGCTCTCGCCGCCGGGCTTTCGCCGCTCGACATGCCAATGCTCTGGCCGTCGTTCGCTGAGAGTGGCGCAGAGAGTGCCATCACGGAGAGTCGGATGTTCAGCTGCATGGAGACCTTTGCATGCAGCCCGCTCGCGGCGGCGCTCGCCATGCCGTTTAGTGCGCTGCACCAGCGGAGCGAAGAGTCAGGCCCGCTGCTCGCCTTTAGCGGCACCAGCAGCGGCATCGGCGTCCGCAGAGCGAGCCATGGGCTCGGCTTGCGCGGCATAGAGGATGAGGAAAGGCAGCAGCAGATGTTCACACCTCTCCAACCGACAGTGAAGGGCTATGCCACCTACGGCGTGCACAGCAGCCGGCAGCTCACGGCGCTCGCGCGCGTCTCGGCCACCAACCGCGCGAGCCTCGGCGCGGCTAAGCGGCGGCAGCAGCAGCAGCAGCAGCAGCAGCAGCAGCAGCAGTGGCAGCAATGCATCGCTCCCACACCCAGCAGTGCATCGTTGCGGCCGCCGTCAGCGAGCTCACTGACGCGGGAGTCGGCGCCAGTGCTGGAGGCGACGAAGGGCAAGCTGGCCGCCGACACTGACGGTTCGTCCTCGTTTGCGGGCGCATCGCAACCTGCGTGTACAGTGAACCACCCGGTGCGCGGAGATTTGCGAGGATGCTCTGCGACGCCGCCGCAGCTCGATGCCGCTTGGCCGCTCGAGACCACAGCCCAGTGCGGCGCCCATGGCGGGAGCTCAAATAACCTGCTTGATACCTTGGGCTGCTGCTCCGCCCTGAGCACCACCAGTAGCACGTGGGGCGCTCGGAGTCCGCGACCGGCCACCGCGCCAGGAGGCCATCGCGCGCGCGACTCTGTGTCGGCCAGCTTGCTAAAGAGTACTCTGGTGTCGATGCCAGCGCCACTGGGCTTCAAGGATCCGCTGCAATGCCGACCTTCGACATCCCCTGCAAAGCCGACCTCAGCGAGCGTTCTCCCACCGGCGCCGCCGCACCAAACGCCGGCCACGTCGATGTCGCTGCTGAGCTCCTCCTCGAGAACACCGCCCAGGCACAGAGCGTCCAGACCGTCCTCGTTCATGCGTGCCGAGGGGGGCCAGCAGCCACCGCCGGCGAGCGACCTATCAGCCGGCGAGCGCCACGGGATGGAAGCCGCGGCGGCTGGCGCCTCGGAGAGAGATGTGGCGGCGGGGGCGTGGTGGCTCGGCCGCGGCGCTAACTTTGGTGGCGCCCTTGGCCTCGGCCGCGACCTTCCGGCCAGATGGGGCCCTCGCCACATGGGCAACATCGGTACCCATGCCACGGGCAAGCGGCGACCTCTGACGGCTGCGGCTGCCCCTGCAGGCACCGCCGCCGTCAGCCACCTCAAGGAGCAGAGGAGGGCGACCAGCGCGACGGCTATAAGGCTGCCCTTCGCTGACCGCAGTGGCAGATAGCGGCAGTGCGCGAGGGAGGCGCGCTGGCCGCTGGAACCAGCGGACCGCTTGCGCGGCGGGGGCGCTCACGCGTGACGGGGCTCTGGCGTGCTCTGGGTCCGGTGGGGCCCGCCCGTCAAGTGCTTACACGTGCGTCTCACCTCGGCATCTCTATGCGCTTTTGTCACGCTTGCTCGCTGTCGCTCGGCCGGTAGCCGCGGCCGGCGGCGGCGCGGCGGGGCCGGGGCCCCGGTGCCGGGACCCCGGTGGCGGTGCGGTTTCCCAAAATTAGGTTGCTTATTTTATACTGCGCGCAGCGGCCCGTGTCGTCCGAAACTTGTAACTTCAACGTTATGTGGTTTCAGGTTTGCGACCGAACCCACCGGGCACCGCGCGGCGTCCGGCGTGCGGCGAGCACGCGGGCACTTGTCCGGACACCGGAGGCGGAGCGACTCTGCGCTCCGTCTGGCACTCCGCTCACCGTTGCCGGTGGGGTGCCGCTCGTTACACTGCGGCGCGGACGCGGCCCCGCGGTACCACCCGGGCGCCCGGGGCCGCGCAGCGCGCTGCCGCGCGGGCGAACCGACCCGGCACCCGCCACCGATACAGAGACAACTTTGAACTTACAACGGCTTAGTACACTCAAGAACGCTCTTGACTCTAGACGGACAGACTGAGACCTGTGGAACTACAGTACACCGCGCCGTCTGGCGGACGCCCCCGACACACGGATCGAGGACGCACCTATACGCGTATGTTACAGCCGGTAACTATCGGCAATGGAGATTACATCACAGGCCTCACTCACGGCCAGCAGCAGCATATTCAAGTACATGGGGTACAAGGGCTCTCCAGCTCGCCTCCTCGTCGATCCGGACGCCTCACGGCGTCGAAGGCTATGGTACACGTCCTCGGCGATTGTACAGACGAAGGCAACAGGGGCACGTTAGGTTGGCCAGCTCGCGATGCGTTGTAGCGTCGAAGTCAATGGTCCACGAGGGGCGTAGCGCGTCGCCAGCAGTCCCCGGCATTCAGTCCTCGGCATTTAGTCGATGGTCCTCGGCATTTAGTCCTCGGCATGGGTATGGACGCATGAAGAAGGGGCACTTGGACACGAAAAGGCGCAGCGGATGCACACATCAGCTGTTCGTAATTCTGAGGCAGGTCTCGAGGAAGGAGGTCTGCACTGTCGCGTGCTCGGTGGCGACGGTTTCGGGGAGGACCTTGCCGAATTTCTCGGAGACCTGGGCGGTCCGCTTGAGAAGATCGCGCTGGATCTCCATTGGGTCAACGAGGGCCTTGCCGCGAATGTGCAGAGGCTGCGTGCCGATGGCCTGGATCATCACCTCCACGTCACCCTCGCGCGTGAGAGATTTGGCGTGCGTCACGAGCACAAAGGTGCTGAGCCACTCGTGCTTCTCCTTCTGCGAGGGCAAGTGCGCGATGTCGCTCAGCATCTCGCGCACCGCCACTTTCGTCGCCACGCTGCGCAGCATCTGGCTGTCCGCGGCGGCGTTGCTGATCGTGTGCGCCATGGAGGCCTGCGTGCGATTACTGCTCGGCTCGGTGAGGGTGGAGATGCGCTCCAGGTGCTGGACCCACACGCCCGCGAGATCTTCGCGCACCGCCATCAGCTGAAGCCCCACCTTGGGCGGCTCGATCTCTAATGTGAAGCCCTGGGACGAGCGGCCGCCCGCAGTCTTGAGGTACGGGTTGTTGGGCGAGAGCTGCCGGAAGCCGGGCATGGGCACGAAGAAATCCTCGGTCCCTGACGTGCGTAGCACATTGAGGAAGTCGTAGAGCCGCCCCTTCTGCTTCTGCTCCTTCTGCTCCTCGAAGAACTTGGTCCACTTGCCGTGCAGCCAAATCTGCAGCCCTCGGTTGTTCACCTGTCCATGTGCGCAGAATGGCGGGTCAACGCATGCGAGAGGGATTTCAGGATGACTGGGCAGGAAGGTGCTATGCGACGCACCTCGCCGAAAGTCTGCACCTGATTCTCCACCGAACGACTCATCAAGGTATCTGTGAGCCACGCAGCCTCATCAGGGTACAACATCTGCATGACAGGCGCGGACGTACGCGGCATCTGGCGGGGAGCAGCGCCCGTGATGATGAGCGCACTCGCGAACGATGGCAGTAGCGCCAAAGCGACCATTGTCACAAGTCAACGGCGGCTAAATGATGGTGCCCGACATTGAAAGTTGGAAGGGTGATCGCTTTTGTGTGTTTGATTGATGACATGATGACTGTGCATTGCAGAGGAGCGTCCAAAACATTCAAGCGATGTGGCCATTTAAAAAACAACTTCGCTGTCGATTACCCCCCCTGCAGAAGCACAGCCAGACACTTTCAGAAAACGCATGCAACGGCGCTTCTTTTCTACTTTTGACTACTTTGTATTCGGACGCTACGTCCGCTCCACACAAAAGCGATTAGACTCTGAGAATGGTTACGCGCGACATCGCGCGCTCCCTGCGCAGCTGTTGCTCCATCTCGAAGACCTCTATCTCCATCTCCATCTCCATCTCGTCGATCACGGTACCGCATGAGGTTGAGGAAGGCCCGAGGCTGGACATCATCGACTGAGCGGCTCGTGCGCCCAACGCAAGCGTGATCTCAACAGATGCCATTCTTACTCCTCTCGTCTCCGGCGGCTTGACAGGAGGTTCTTCGTGCCGCCTGATGGAGATGCAAGACGCGCGAATCTGACAGCTGATGAGCAAGACCACAATAGCAACTGCGACGGCGGCGAAAGTAGATGCGATGGTCGCGACCATGCTGCTCGCGTTGCCATCCCCAACCAAGGAGGGCGCAAATGCCAGTGCTGGAGTGAGAGCGACCGTCACAATTGGTGGAGGCAGGGCGGGCGGCGGAAGCGGGGGCGCGAGGACGACTGGCGCGCTCACATTGAACCTGATCGTGGGCAGCTGTGCCGCGAAGCTCGAGGCGACGGCGCCCCTTCCGAGCATTCCCGCCAAGTTGCTATTGGTCACAGGACCCACCTCCGTCACAGTGATCGTCACCGCAAGACCGGTGAGTGCCACTGAGTTGACCGTAACGCCGAGGCTGGCCACGCCAGCGGCAATCGTATCCGAACTCGAGGCGCTCAGATTGGTTTGCGACGCACTCGCCGCGTAGTCGTACGTCCGCTGAGCTTCCAAGAGCACTGTTGGCGGTGGATGTGTCATGTTGTGCGAGCTAAGGACGCGACGACGCTGCGCCACGATAGACACTTCGCAGGTACCCACCAGCCCAGAGCACAGGCTGCCCACGACAGCGTGGACGAGTGCGGATCGATTCAACGGCACATTCATGTTGAGCGCTCCGATGGACATGCCGATGCGATGCGTGTCGCTGATAATGGCTGAGACGGTCATCGAATTTGGCGCGCTGCCATATATCGAGGATTGCGTTGCCGCCAGTGCCGCGGCACCAAAGCCGGCAGGCGAAATCGAAGCAAGATCCGCGTCAGCGACAGCGACAGAGAAGCTGACGCTGAAGCTCAGAGGGGGAAAGGGCGGCGGCAGCGCGGGTGGCGGCAGTGCGGGCGGCAGTGCGGGCGGTGGTGGCGAGGGCGGCAGTGGCGAGGACGGCCGAGGCGAAGGTGATGGAGACGGAGGGGAAGGAGGGGGGGGGGGAAGTGGCGGTCGCGGGGGAGATGAGAGCGCAGAGGGAGGTGGAGAGAGGGGCGGCGGCGCAGGTGCCGCCGGGAGCGGCGGCGAAGGTGCCGCCGGGAACGGCGGCACGCGCGGAGGCGAGGGTGCCAAGGGCGGCAGGTCGGGTCGCGGCGAAGGCGGCGGTGCGCGCGGTGGCAGCTTGGGCGGCGGCGGGAAGGGCGGCGGCGAAGCGATGACACATGAGCCGTCGTCAACGGTGGAAACCGAGTTGTAGTTGATGGCAAAGGGCATCCTGCAGCCCCGCACGATGTACACACAGCAGCTTCCACAGGCCGTGTTCGCGTCGGGCGCAAAGTTGTGCGTGCCTGTGTCGATGCAGCCGACGATTGCGAACACGCACGAGCCATCGAGCACGTTGGCTCTCGAGTTGAAGTTGATCGCGCTCGCGATCATGCAGCCGGGCGAAGGGAAGACGCAGTCGCCACGGTCCTGCTGGGCCACTGGAAGGTAGTTGAGCGCGCTTGGGCTCGTGCAGCCGAGGATGGAGTATTGGCACGATGCCGAGCTGTGCGAGGCCGCCTGCAAGTTGTAGTTGGACGCGGCCGGGTCGCGGCACAGCGCGCTGCTCGTTTGCAGTGCGCGGCGACCCGAGGAGTTTGTGCACGAGCCATCGTTGAATGTGGCCAGCGGGTTGTAGGCCGAGTCGGTCGAGATGGTGCAACCGGCGTAGGAGCACGAGCCGTCGTCACGCGTATAGACGGACTGGTAATTCTCCGCCAACGGCGAGGTGCAACCGTAGAACCAGGGCGTGCACGAGCCGTCGTCGTCGGTTGCAAACGGATTGTAGTTGGAGCGAGTCGAATCAGTGCAGCCCACAAACCTGCATGTGCCGTCATTCTGGTTGGCTAACATGCGGAAGTTGACCGCAGATGAGTCGGTGCATCCGGGGTAGACGGGCGGGGGTGGGCACGAGCCGTCGTCGTACGTGGCCACCGGGTTGAAAAGCCCTGAGGTGCTGTCGATGCAGCCGCCGATGATGCAAGTGCCGTCCTCGACGACCGCAAACGCGCGGTAGTTGAGCGCGACGGAGGAAGTGCAGCCGTAGGGCGGGGGCGCTGAAGGCGGCGGTGTCGAGGGCG
>Ga0210243_100450_pt1 | contig 34877 bp, 17 predicted proteins | sample ChrtobMeP5a_32mM_FD_155461 | JGI IMG/M metagenome (GOLD analysis project Ga0210243, IMG submission 155461) | Chrysochromulina tobin associated microbial communities from unialgal haptophyte culture, Seattle, Washington, United States - P5a_32mM | ecosystem: Host-associated > Algae > Haptophytes >...
CGCCGTGCTCGTCGCCCCCCCCACCCACTCCACCCCCACCACTTCCGACTCCGCCTCCACCGAACCCTCCGCTTTCACCCCGTCCATCACCGGCACGCCCCCCGCAGCCTCCGCCGCCATCGTCTCTACCGTCGTTGCGTCCGTTGCCTCCGCCCTCGCCACCCTCGCCCTCGCCGCCGCCGCCCTCGCCCTCGCCGCCGCCGCCCTCGCCGTCGCCGCCGCCGCCGCCCTCGTCCTCGCCGCCGCCACCCTCGCCGTCGCCGCCCTTGCCACCGCCATCGCCGCCGGCGATGAGCCTCGTCGGATTCACCCTCGAGCTCGCCGGCGACGTCTTCTCGTTCACGCCGAGCGTGCGGACCCAGGTGCAGGGTGCGATCGCGGCACGGGCGGGCGTTGAACCATCGGCGGTTTCATTGACTGTCACATCGGGCAGCGTCATCGTCGGCGTGCGCATCCACACGCTGACGGCGATGGCAACCTCGGTGCAGTCGGCGATTGCGAGCGCGACGAGCAGCCCAAGCAGCGCGACCGCCATGCTCGCAAGTGTCACCGACGTCTCGATCGCCGTGCTCGCGATCGTGACGCCACCCATCGTCACGAACGTCGCACCGCCGCCGCCGCCGCCGCCTTCCTCGCCCTCGCCATCAGCCTTCCTCGCCCTCGCCCTCGCCAACAGCGCCGGTGGCGGCGCCATCAGCATCCTCGTCATCGCCGTGCTCGTTGCGATTATTGGGCTGCTGTGCTGCCTGACGATTGTCTGCTGGTGGATGAGGCGCAGAGGAGTCGAGCTGCGGCGCAAAGACGTCAACAACTGGCTCAGCAACATGTCCGTGAGCACAGTCTCCGCAGACGATGACAGCGCTGGCATCGAGATGAGCGGTCGCTTCAACCATCATTCCTCCGAAACGGAAGGCTCTTCACGCGCAGACGGTGCCGGGGGCGGCGCACGACCGGCAAAGTCGGGCGTCATCGGTCCATTGGGCAGTGACCCGAACCGCACGCCGACAGTGACGGAGAGCTCGCGCACGCATCAGGACACAGTGCGCCAGCAAAAGGAGGAGGCGCAGCGTGAGGCAACGGTGATATGGGCGCGGGAGGGCGCGACGATCGTGCATCAGCCGCCATGGGGGGGCTCCTCTGCATGCTCTGCTCCCGACTTCTCCATCGGCACCGATTCTCATGACTACTACCTCGACAAAGGCGAGCACCAGCTGAGCGACCATGTGCGTCATAAAGAGGGGGGCGACGGTGGGGGCCACGGGCTGGGCGATGGCGGACGCCACGTTTCGTCGGCAGGTTGCCGCGCCTCCGGCGGCAGCAGCAGCATCGCGTCGCAGGCTCCCAACCGCAACGACCCCTTTCCGTGCTCGGCCGTGCCCGGCATGCTGCACATCTGAGATTCGCATTATGGGGCCACTACAAAGATCTGCGAGCTTCCAACGTGGGGTTGACCGTAGAGGGTTGATCGGCTCTGCGCGCGCTCTGCCCCGCTCACTTTCAGGGCCGACAACAGCCGTTTTCATGCCTAGAATGATGCAGGCGTACTCTGAGGAAAGGGCAAGCCCTCAGACGTTCGGGGAGGACCAAGTGTACGGACGGGACATGCCGGGCCGAGGGGGTGGGAACTTGGCACTGCCTTTGGGACGTGGGGATTCGATCTCGTTGTCTCGTCCGCCCGCGCAGAGGATGAAACATGGCCGTGAGACAGAGAGCGGGCGGACGGACACGCAAATGATTGTATGAATATGTGTCTCATCTTGTTAGTTCCGTATTCCTATTATAAAAGTTTTCGTTTGTCTCACCGGACCGTACCTAACGAGGCGGGCGACCATCGGGCGGCTAGAACCCCCCCCTTGGCAGAGGGCGGTTCGTTTGCGACCCCCCTACCGAGCGGCCCCCACAAGTATATAACGGCCTATACGGCCCGGGGTTCATCAGACTGATGACATCCGGTGACACCTTACCCCCCCCTCCCGACACATCGAACCCCCCTTTTCCGTAGGGGAAGTTCGGGAGGTTGTGGAAAAACCATCCATCCCGGGGAGGATTTTCCGATGTGGTTCACGGCCCGCCCCCGGATGGGGGGGCGTCGCGCCGTAGGGCGACGGTGTCGTGGTGGTTCTCGTCGTGGCCGACCCCTTAAGGGGAGCCGGCCGCGCCCGCCCCCTGAGGGGGAGGGCGGTGATGAGATTGGGTTCCTGCGCGGATATCGGTTGCAGGGTGTCAGTTAATAAGTCAATGGAACATTCCGCGACAGCCGAAACGTGCATCCCGGGAGGTCACGATCGGCCGTGCAGAAGATACCCGGCGTCAGACGGTAAAGGTCAGCCAGCGGCGCCAGGCTGAAGAGACCTGGCTGGCCGCGCACCGGCGTAGCAAACGATCGGATGGTGGTGGAGCGGATCCACAACGTGCCCGCGCCACCCATCGCGCCAGCCGGCACCTCTGTCGGGAACATGTCCGTTTAACATGTCCGCGGCAGTCACCAGGTAACCAGCAGCCAGTGTGGCATAGTCAAGGCCAGGCAGGATCGAGTCGCGCTCCAAGCGGAAACACTTGCTCATAAGAGAGACAGCAATCAGCATCGTCCATACCATCAGCAAGAAGCCGAAGCCAGGCCACCCGCATCTTCGCTGGGTCAATGACGGCGAGGATTGTGGCGGTGTCAAGCACGGCAGGGTCGCTCGTGAACAAGGCGCCCACGAGTTCGCCGGCCACGTCAGAGTAAGCCGCCTCCTAGCCGCCTCCACTTGCCCAGCCGCCCCAGGAATCACACAAAGTGTGGCACCAATACCAAGCGTCGTGTTGAAAGAGTCAGCCGTCGCAAAGGACACCGACGGTAACCGACGGGTCCGCGCCGCGGAGAGCCAGCGCGGCCGCGGGCAGTGTGCCCGCAGGAACTGCGACGAAGTCCATAGGGTAGGACACAGCAACAACAACACGACAGAGCGCACGAGACGCGAGAGCGGATTCTCGAAGCTTTCTCGAAGCACTCAGTGCGGGACGCTCAGCGTTCATTACGACCCGATATGGTAATATGGGCGGTATATGCATGCATGCTCGGCCGGACCGAAAGGTCGGCTCGCCCGCGGGAGCCCTCATTCACACCTAACTGAACACAATCACACCTGCGGTGAGCTTTAGGTTTTGGTGCGGATCCCGCGCGTTCTACATGGCGGGCATGACATGGGCGAAGGCAACGATGAACTGGGACACGGTCAAGCCACCAACGCCTTCTGCTTTCCCTCGCGATGGCGCTGCGCTCGATCTGATGGACAAAGCTATCAGTGGTCCCATCTTTCGCCTGAAACTCGGCCTCGTCCTCGAGTGTGCACTCAGCGTGCCTGGGTGCTTCTTCGGCATGCCATCTACTATGTCAATCGGCCCGGGCCTGATAGCAGTCATGGTGGCGACAAAGGTTCGCACGCTGCCATTGTTGCTCCTCGGAGTCGCAGTCACTGCATTGGTTGCGCGCTGGGCGTATTGCCTCCGGTCCGCCAATGGGGCGACTGCATGGATTTTCTACGCACCCAAGGTATTTCTGGTGGCGCCGTTGATAGGCACGGTGCTGGCATATAGCATCACAGACGACCCACGAGCACTGCACGCAGGAAGTTTCTATCTGCTGTCGTGGTTTGTGTCCGTCTTGCCCATCCTGACGCTCAAAAGCCTTGCCCATCGCCGCCGTCCGATCGCGAGCGAGAGCGCGCACCTCGGCGAGGCGACGGCCGCAGCAGGCCGGTCAAAGGCGCTTGGGTTGATCTGCTTCATGCTCCGCACGGGCGATGCGAATGCCTCGTTTCCATCGGGCGACGTGGCCGGCTCGGTCAGCTTTGCCTACCCGCTCTGGCGCTGCCAGGGCGCGGGCGCTGGTGCCGCTGTGCTTATTGTGCTCTCCTCCGCCTTTGGGCGCATGTATTGGCACGCACATCACGCAATGGACGTTTCTGCCGCAGCGCTCATAGCCTTCCTCTGCTGCACCGCGCTCGATGTCTCACTCTCGGACGCCGCCGGGAAAGGCGGCTGCCCAGCAGTGGCCTGGTACCACCCGTTCGTCGCGCTGCTCGCAATTGCCGTACAGCAGTTCTTCATGCCTCAGAAGATAGCCGGATTGAAGGGCAAGTAGGGGGGTCCGTTGTCCGGACAAAAACACTAACCGTTCACACCTTGAAGCGTGAATTTTCTTGACTTGTCTTCCAGTTTTCCGAAGAAGCAAGCGCGACGAGCGGCGTGGCGCGCGCGGCGGTCCCCAACCGAGCCTCAACGCCAAACTGCCATGTCCGAGTCCGTCGCCAAGATGATCCTGAAGTGCGAGAAGACGGGCAAGCTCTTCTTCTCCGAGGCGGAGGCCAAGCAGCATGCTGACGACACCGGCTTCAGCGCCTTTGCCCAGGTCTCGCCGGAAGAGAAGGTGTGGGTCTGTGCGGAGACAGGCAAGGTGTGCTTCAACGAGCAGCAGATGAGCCTCCACAAGCAGCGCGTGGCCGAGGCGATCACGTGGACCGAGCAGACGGTGGCTGACATGCACGAGGCTCGGGCCAAGAAGGCGGCCGAGGAGGCAGCGGGCGCCGAGGACGTGGAGATGGAGACTGAGGAGGACCAGCTGCTGCGCGCGGCAGGCAAAGCGCCCAAGGGTAAGGGCAACGCCAAAGCCACGGGCCCTGCCCTCGTCACCAAGGAGGTCGTCGAGCAGCTCGTCGAGATGGGCTTCTCGGAGCTGCGCGCACAAAAGGCGCTCGTGAAGACGTCCAACGGGGGCATCGAGGGCGCGATCAACTGGCTGACCGAGCATCTTGAGGACGCGGATATCGACGACGCGAACTTTGGCGAGTTTGAGGTGAAGCCGGCCGAAGAGGTGAGCTTGGCCGCCGCGCAGGCGTTGGCGGGCGTTTCGCACCTCTCGGCTGAGGAGAAGAAGCAGAAGCTCGACGAGCTTCTCGCCAAAGCGAGGGCCAAGAAGATGGGCACGAGCGTCGAGGAGGAGAAGCAGAAGGAGAAGGCGCGGCGCGATGATGGCAAGAAGACGGTGCAGTCGAAGCGCGAGCTTGAGGAGCAGCAGCGGAAGCGTGACGCGGATGCACGCAAGCGTGAGAAGCGCGAGTTCGAGGAGGAGCGCGCCAAGCTGAAGGCCAAGCTCGAGGCTGACCGGCAGGAGAAGATCAAGAACGGTCTGCTAAAGCCAGCCGCCGTGCCGTTGACGGAGGAGGAGAAATCGAACCTGAAGCCGCTCTCGCGCGCCGGGCCGCCCGAGGAGGAGAAGAGGCCCAAGAAGCCGATGAGCGAGCGAGAGCGCGAGGCTATGGAACAGATGTCGGCGATGGGTGGGATGAAGCGCAACTACGACGAGGAGCCGCTCACGCTGGAGGAGGCGACGGCGAAGCTGTGCGCGCACGCGGATACCAAGGTGCGTCCCGCGCTCGACATGATGCAGAAGATGGTGGCCAACATCGCCAAGACTCCCGCTGAGGCCAAGTATCGGCAGCTACGTCTCTCGAACCCCAAAGTGGCTGAGGGGCTCGTGTTCGTGCCAGGCGCGCGCCAGTTCCTGCACGCGATCGGCTGGGTGATCGGTCCGGGCGCGGGCGAGGTGGGGGAGGATGCGCCCAAGGATTGCATCAGCCTGCCCCTCGAGGGGGACGGCGTCGCGCAGGCGGCGGCGCAGCAGGCGGCGGTCGCAGCGCTGGTGCAGGCATCGAACGCGGCGGTCGAGAAGCGGCGACTCGATGAGCTTGCGGCACGCAACAAGGAGATTGCGGACAAGCTCGCCAAGCAGAAGGCGGAGAAGGAGGCGATGAAGGCGGCGATGGCGCGCGACCGCGCTGAGGTGGCCGCCCGCGGGCCCGCGCAGGCGTCGATCGCCAAAAAGCTGCCGACTGAGAGCGGCGGCACCATGACCTCGGCCATTTTCTCGGAGCAGGAGGAAGCCGAAGGGCGCCGTAACGCACAGTAAGCTGGCGAGGGAGGATGCGGGTTTTGGCGAGGTCCGCCCGGCAGAGGACGCAGACGCCACAGACGCACGCAGAGCCACGCACCACGCGCCGGCACGTAGCCGGCACGGCACCAAAGGGCATTAAACATGCCACCGCTCGCGCTCTCAGTCTCACGCGCACACAGGGCGGATTCGAGATGTAAGCGTGCGGGAGCGGCTGTAACAGAATCGATACTGAGTTTCTCGGTTACATTTTCATTATTATCATACCGAGCGTACTACTATAAGCCGGCCTTCGCGTTCAGGACGCCAAACTGTGGCGCCGTCGCCGGGGCGGCATCAAAGGTCTCCTCATCCAGCCCAAGGGCGTCGCGCAGCCGGTGCTCGCACTCGTTGAGCCAGGAGTACAGGCGCACCGGCCGGCTCACGGCCCCGTGTGGCCCCATGATGGGCACCATCACGTGACGCGTGAGCAGATCGTCGACCAAGCACGCGTTGGCGACCTGCTCGCCAACAGATGCCTGCGCAGCCGAGTGCAGCTGTACTTGCCAGCCCCACTGCTGCGGCCGTAGCAACCAGGGAGGCTCGAGGTATCGGTGCTGCGTGATCACGCGCAGCTGCACGCACGGCGTCGTCGGCTCGTCCGAAGTGACCGCGCCCGCAAGGCACTGGCTCACCTGCCTGCCGTTGGCGAGGCACAGGTCCTTGTGGAAGGTGAGCCACAGGGCATCGTCCTCTGCCTCGCTCGGCCACTTCGAGGCCGACTGAAGTGGCCCACGCCCTGCCGTGGCCACTGTCTCTTCCGACACGCCCGTGAGCGGGGCGTAGTAGGCGCTCTCGCGTCTCACCAGAGGCATGAGCGGCCACTGATGCAAGAAGCTCACTATCTCGCGGTTGGTGTTGACCAGCTGCCAGCCCACGCCGAAGCAGCCGCGCGACGGGGAGAGCTGCTCGGTCCCAAACCACTCGAGGCGATCGCACGACCACTGCCAGCAGCCGCCCACGCGCAGCTCGTGTGGGTGGTAATCGAGGAGGGGCTCCTCTAAGGCCCTCACTTGGCCGCTGTCGAGGTCTCGGATATGGGATGCTCGCGTTTCAGCGAGGGCGCGATGCCGGTAATGCACGGGAGTGGCAGCTTCCTCATGGTATGTGAAGATGCCATCGTGCGTGGGGAAGAAGCCCCCCTGCCCGATGCCGAGCAAGAAGCGCCGCGCCGCACCCGTTAGAATAGCGAGCGCCCGCACACATGCCTCCGATTCCGCTCTCGGCGAAGGGAAGCGCGGTTGGCGACGTTGATTGAGCGTCGTCACTGCGCGAGGGTTTCTGAGCTCTGCTTGGGCATCCACAAGCGTGCAGGTCTTCCCCGTGTCGAGGTTGCGGACTGTGAGCACGATGTCCGCATCAGTGTCAACGCCGGGGTCGGCCACAACCCTCGGGTCATACACGTCGCACAGCCGCGGGGACGCTTTGTGCGAGCCTTGGTAGAACCATCGATCAAGCAGCTCGTTGGCGAGCAGCGGCTGCAGCGTACGGACGACGTGGAAGAGCTGGCGCCAGCCTCCCGGGAAACGCGCGCCAAAGTCCTCAAGGGACGTCCAGCCCCAGCGGCGGTGCAGCACAGCTGCCCAGACAGCTTGGGCGCGGGTGGCACGTGCCCATTCACGGCTGAGCCGGCTGGCCACCCGCGCAATAGCACGAATCGGCAGATGACTGACGATGACAACGAGCAGCTCCTCCGCAAGGCTGGGGATGCCTTGGTGAGCGAGGGCGGCGTCGGAGTCGTCATCCATGCACTCCTTGCAGCTGTCCGTGGCAGCGGCAGCAGAGGTGCTGGGCGCCGTGCTGGGCGCCGCAGTGGCCGAGGCGGCGGCTGCAGCGACGGCGGCACGGCTAGTCCCAGCTTCGGCCTCTGCTCGTTCGACAGCCGATGGCATCACGTGCACCGGTGTCGGGTCGATGGCAATGAGCGCAGCGACGTCGACTTGACGAAGCACTTTGTCATACGCCGTGTGCACGTTCAAAGGCTCGAGAGGCTCCGGCTCGGCACGCTCTGAGGCGCCGCAGTGCTGTGCACCTTGCTCTTGCGCGCGCGACGCAGTGCTGTACACCACGCGCTCGAATGCTGCTGAGAAGGGGTCGCCGAGGCACGCTCCAGCGGCGGCAGCAGCCCGTACCGGTACGATCCGCCGCCACGCGACCATGGGCAGCAGCGTTGGGTGGTGGCGATTAGCCAGCCGAAATCCAAGTCCAGCGTTGGGCATGAGAGCGAGCGCGGAGAGGGCGAGGGCGTCCCCAAATCCGATCTCGTCGCTGTCAATTTGCACGAAGAGGTGAGCCAAAGGCGTGCCGCCCTGCAGCCGCGCCATCGCATACGCTGCCGCCGAGGTGAAGGCCGCGGTGCGCCCCTCCAGAAACTCATCGACCTCTGCGAGAGCACCGTCGCAGTTGTCACGGTAGTCGGTGTCGATAAAGGTGGCGCTGAGCACACTAAAGCCCGCCCGCTGAAGCCCACAGATCACGTCGAGATCGCCCAGCAGCAATCCCGAGCCGAGGCTCACATACACGAGGCGCCCGTCCGCTGGCAAATGGCCCTCCGCCTGCGCCGCCACCGCACGCTGCACCACCTCCTCGCGAAAGCGCCGGCGAACGTGAGGATGCAGCGAGCGCGTGCAAGCGCAGTTGCTCCGGCCGCACTCAGCCAAAGAGGCCAGGGGCAGCAGCGTCGGGAAGCGTTGAGCATCGAGCCAGACGAGCTCGTCTTCACATACGAAGGGCTGCTCGTCGCTCAGTATGCACTCGCGTACGGATGCGCGCCAATCTACATCGCCTTTGATGGCCAGCCCCGCCGAGGGCGCAGCGGCAGCGCCTTCTGCGGCAGAGGCCTCTACCGCCTCTACCGCCTCTACCGCCTCTACCGCCTCTACCGCCTCTACCACCTCTACCGCCTCTACCGCCTCTATCGCCTCTACCGATGGCGCAACAGCTGATGCCGGCGCAGCGGCCGCTGCGGTCGCCTCTGCCGAGGCTCTGGAGGCTCTCGCCGCGGCGGCGGCTGCCGCCATTGCCGCCGCGTCGAGAGTGGGCTGGAGCAGCATCTGCGCCTCGCTCGAGTCGTCGGCAGCGCGGAGCACCCACGCCGTGATCTCACCATGCTGCTCCGTGTGCTCGACCACGAGCGACGCACATCGAAAGAGCCAGCGGTGGTGCGTATCCGGCCGGCAGACGTCATAACGCGCATTGGGGCCGTTCGGCTTGTCGACTTGGAAGCCCTCCTCGGTGCCCACGGTGTGCATGCATGGCCTGTTCTCCTTGAGGACCAGCCGTCCGTTGGAGGAGATAGCAGAGCGCAGCCGCCGCAGCGTACTCACCACATCCGCGTCAACTAGGTATTGCAAAGTCCACTGGATCCAGATCAAATCGTACTGAGCCCCGCGCGAGGAGCCGCCGCCGCCACCGCCGCCGCCGCCGCCGCCGCCGCCGCCGCCGCCGCCGCCGCTGCCACCGCGCCCACCGCCCACGCCGCACGCCTCTAGAGCGGAGCTCTCCTCGAGCCGCCCGAGCACGAACTTGCAACTCTGCGCGCGCTTGTTGCCCAGATACCGTCGAGCCTGCTTGAGCCATCTCTCACATCCCTCGAGCAGACACACGTGCTCGCACCGCTTGAGCAGCACGTGCTTCGTGACGCGCCCTACCCCCGCGCCACAATCGAGCGCAGAGCGCAGCAACAGCGACGGGTGCTTCGCGCGTAGCTCGTCGATCAGCTTCAACGAGTGCTCCACGTCTGTCGCCGAGGTCGTGGCATCGCCAATCATGGCCTCCTCATCCGTGCTGCCCGCGTACCCGTCCTCGTCCCAAAAGGTCTGATTGGCAGCGTAGTAGGCTGTGCGCTCCGCAGCCTGCTCCGCCCAAAGCTCGACGAGGCTGGGGAATCGGTTGCCACAGTCATCACTGCCACTGACGCCGGGCGGTGCAATGGGCTCCAGTTTGGCCGGGGAATCGGGAAGCAGTGAGGCAGCCGCTCCTGACAGCGGCAATGGCGGAGGTGGAGTCGGCCCGGCATATGGCTCGCCGAGGCTAATGGCGATCAACGAGTCGTCGCGGACGGCACCACTTGGCCAATCATGATGCCGCGGAAGCTCGGCACCAGTTCGCCACACAAACAGTTTCGCCCGCTCAACATCCTTCTTCTTGAGCCGCAGTTTATTCGCCGCGGCAGCAAGCAAGCTCTCGGTGCTATCGGAGCTGAGCACAAGAGCCGCCTGAGGCTTCCCTTTGGCCGAGCCGGAGTTGAGGCAGACCGAGACGCGAATGGGCATTTTGCACGGTGAACGCGGTGTTCACATGAACATCTAACGAAAAATCATGCGGGGCTTCCCGAGGTATCGAGACAGGCACGAATTCCCCACTGCCTGCGCGCCTGATATGGGGCCCTACCGGGTCCGGGACCGGTACACGTTGTCTTTTTACCGTTACACTCGAAAGGCTGGCGGGAATTTGGGGAAGGGACACCTATGTCTGAACGTCTTCCCCCTTAGCCCACAGGAAGGTTCGGTGTTCCTTCGTGGGATAAGCGCCCGACACGGCGCAACCGCGCATCTCTTCCTGTCAAGTCTCTGAGAAGGCCCGCCGGTGTGCAGCTGGGCATGTCGCGTCCTTCGTCGCGCGCGTCGTTCGTCTCCGAGGCGACGTCCTCAATCACCGGTTCACGCGTGCGCGTGGCTGTGCGCGTGCGCCCGCCGCTCGACCGCGCGGGAGCGCCCGAGGGCATCATTTGTGGCGACGACGGCCACACGCTCATGCTGGATCTCGACGGCAGCGCCGGCGCCGATGCCGGCAACGCAGCCGCCTCCTGGGCCGTGCGTGGTCCGCGCGTGCGCTCCTTCAACTTCGATTCCGTGCACGACCGGCCGACGACGCAGGCAGAGCTCTTCGACGGCTGCGGGATGTGCGAGATGCTCGACGCAGCGCTCGACGGCTACATGTCAACTGTCTTCGCCTACGGCCAGACGGGCAGCGGCAAGACATACACCGTCTCCGGCCCGACGGCCACCCGCGCCGCCTCGTCGGTCTCCGCGATGCCCGGCAACGCCGACCCGCTGCCCGCGTCCGCCGGCCTTATGCAGCGCGCGGCTCACTATTTGTACGAGGCCATCGGGCGGCGCTCGGGCGTGCAGCACACGGTGCGCGCGACGTACCTCGAGATTTACAACGAGCAGGTGGTGGACCTCATCGAACCGGGCGCACCGCTGTCCGTACGCGGCTCGGTCAACGGCGGCTTCTACGTCGAGGACCTGTCGGTTGTCCAGTGCCGCGGGCTGCGCGATCTACAGTACGTGATCGCCAAGGGGCTCGAGCACCGGTCGCGCGGCGTTCACCAGATGAACTTGGACTCGTCGCGCTCGCACGCCATCTTCTCCGTGTACATCGACGCGCTCGACGACGACGACGGCACGGGCCGGCCGGCGGCGGCGCGCTACGGCAAGATCTCGCTCCTCGACCTTGCCGGCTCCGAGAATGTGCGCTCGACCCAGTCGCATGGCACAGGGCTCAAGGAGGCGGGCTCGATCAACAAATCGCTCTTTGCGCTCGGCCAGGTGATCAAGGCCCTTGCCCTCGAAGCGCGCAACGGCCCCGAGTCCCGCCAGCCCTCTGGTCTCGCCCGCGTGCCCGCTCACGTGCCATACCGCGACTCGACCCTCACCAAATTGCTCGCCGATTCCCTGGGTGGCTCGGCGCACACGCTCATGATCGCGTGCTGCTCGCCCTTCCTCGCGTACGCGGACGAGTCGATCCGCACGCTGCACTACGCGTGCTCGGCGGGCGCCATCCGGAACAAGCCGGTGGTCAAGCTCGATCCCCAGGAACAGCTCATCCTGCGCCTACGGGACGAGGTGGCGACGCTCAAGGCCAAGGTCGCGCAGCTCCAAGGCGAGCTCGAGCGCTCAAACACGCGCCTCATCGCGCACGGGCTGCCCACCGTCGCCGCCACCCCTGCCACCGCGGGCGGCGCCGGCGGCGAGCGGCCTCACTCCATTCACAGCTCCGGCGGCGAGCGGTCTCACTCCATTCACAGCTCCGGGGGTGAGCGGCCACGTCCGCCGAGCGCGCCGCCGAGCGCGTGCTACTCGCCCGACTCGGCGCGTCGCGGCCACGGCAACGGATCCGTCTCCATAGCGAGTTTCGGCAACGGTCATGAGGACAGGTACGAGGGCGGGCGCGAGTGGGCGCAGTGGGCGCCCGTGCCGGCGCCCGCCACGGCGCCTGCGCCTTCGCAACCGCCGCGCCCAGCCTCCGCTCCCACGGCGCCCCTGCCCGCGCCACCGCCGTCATCCCAGCAGCAGCAGCAGCAGCAGCTCTCCGACGAGCGCTCCGGGGCGCCGTGGTACTACCAGTCGACCGCCGCGCTGCACCGGGAGGTGCGAGGGCTGCGCACGGAGGCGAGCCGCTATCGGCAGCAGTATCATCTCGAGCGCTTGGCGCGCGCGGCGCCCAACAGCGGCGCGCCTGCCCCGAGCATGTACGACGCGCCTGCGTTCCGGCTGCCCGCGTACGCGCTGCTGCCCCCCGCGCCCCCGCCAGTCCCTTCCCCCCCCGCTCCTTCGTGGGCCACCGGTGGGCACGCGGCTGCGGTGGCGGCAGCGCTCCCCACGCCGCGTGAGTACGATGCGCAGGTGGCGGCGGCGGCGGCAGCGGCGGCGGCGGCGGCGGCGGCGGCGGCGGCGGCGGAGGCGCGGATGGACGTGCACAGAGCCCTCCACTGGGCAGCGAGCACCCCACCGAGCGCGCCGGGTCGAGCGCCCGGTACGGCGCCGGCACCGGCCGAACCTCGGACCGTTACGATCTCGCTCGGGAGCTTACTGGGTGACGGTTCCACAGCCGGCTCGCTCATGTCGCCCCCCCCGGGGGCCCCCGTCGGAGGAGGTGTGGCGCCGCGTCCGCAGCCGGCACTTGTGCATGAGCTATCGGCTGCGTACGATGCCCCGGCACCGTATCATGATCCGGCGACGCCCGCCGAGGAGGCGGCGGAGCTCGGCGCCTCACCGCCGCGCGGGAGCCGTTCGCAGCGGGAGGTCGCCCTCGAGCGGCAGTTGCGCGCCCTTGCCTCCTTCTCGGCGACCGACGTCATCGCGTCACAGCACCGGTCCGGCGGAGGCTCCTGGTACGCGAGCTTGAGCGCGACGGGCGGCGCGGTGGGCGCGGAGAAGCAGCGAGCCGCGCCGTCGCCGTCCGAGTCGTCCAACGGCAACGCGGCCGAGCGCACGGTCTGTGTCTCGCTCGGGCTCGGTCACTCGCCGCCGACGGCGCCCGCGCCCGCAGGATCTCATTCGACGGCTTCGACGTCCCCATTGGTCCCTTCGGTCGCCTTCGAGAACGGTGCCGGTGGGCCGCTCATGCCCGCGCCACCCGTCGCGAGGGGATTCATCACGATGACGGGCTCGACGGACGTGAACGACACCACCACTGCGGGCGTCTCGCGTAGCCAATCGACGAGCCGGCTCGCGAGCGCCGTCACGAGCGCACTCTACCCGGCGCCCGCCTCGTTCGAAACCGCCCAGCTGCAACGCCCCCCACAGGCCCAGCAGCCAGACGGCGCTGTCTCCGATGCGTTGGCCGACTACAAGAACAAGGCCAAGGCGCTGCGCGCCAAGGAGTTCTCGCTCGAGCGATCGCTGCGCGCGCTGTCCAAGTACTCAGCGTACTCGGGCGCAAGCGGTGCTCCGGCGGCCATCACTCCTTCATTTCACGTTTCACTTTGACCTATTGAAAGGATGCTCGAGTAAGATTGGATTCTCGTTTTCCAAACGTGGCCCGGCTGTGCGGAATCAAGAAATTTCAACGAAACCTCGTTTTGTCATCTGGATCGAGGTCTCGCGCTTCAAGAAGATGGCCACGAGGTCGTTATTCACTGTGCTTGCCGTTTTCCTCCTGGGCACAGTTGAGGCGGGCTGGGTGGCGGGCGGGCTGCCAACGGCGACCAAACCGCCCAGCCAGCTCTGGGAGAGCTCCCTTGCGCAGGCTACAAGGTGCGCTTCAAGCCTGTGCGGCCAAACGCCCACTTAGGGGGGAAAACAGTTTTCCCCCGTCCCGTTGCTGGCGTGCGCAGCGAGAGGCGCGCGGGGCTGCCCCCTGCTCGGCAGTACAATCGCGTTGTGAGCCTTTCGCGCGCGCTCGGTGCCCTCAGTGCCCCACTCACCCCCTTCTCCACATGCCCATCCCTCATCTGACGTTCCCCGCCCTTCTCAAATGCAGGTACCTGCCCGAGGAGGACCGCGCGACGTGCTTCCAGGCGCTCAAGCTTGCGACGCAGGTGCACTCAGGGCAGACGCGTCGCGATGGGTCGCCCTTCGTCACGCACCCTGTCGCCGTCGCCGAGCTGGTCGCGAGCTGGGGGATGGACGCTTCGTGTGTGGTGGCCGCGCTCCTGCATGACGCCATCGAGGATACGCCGCTCACCTTTGGCGAGGTGGAGGCCAAATTCGGCGAGGAGGTCCGCACGCTTGTGCAGGGCGTCACGCGCGTCTCCAAGCTGCCCGAGGAGAAGGTCGCCGAGCTTGAGCTCATGGGCATGGGCGCTCTCTGCCTGGAGAGCGGCGACCTGCTGCAGCTTCTGGACGCGTGCGCGGGCGACTGGCGCGTGGCGGTGCTCAAGGTGGCGGACCGGCTTCACAACATGCGCACGCTCTCGGCGATGAAGCCGCACAAGCGCGCGCGCAAGGCGCAGGAGACGGCGCGTGTCTTCGTGCCGCTCGCGCACTACTTGGGTGCGCACGAGGTGGGCTCAGAGCTCGCGGAGCTCGCGCAGCGCCACTGCTCGGACGACCAGCCGCGGCACCAAAAGTGGGCGGCGCGCCTCTCGTCGGTCGTGCTGCCCGGCCGGCTGCAGCGCGCCGCCGCTTACTTTGGGCTCGATGACCGGGCGCTCGCCGCCGTGCGACGAGCGATGCCCCCGCCCAGTGAACCGCTGCGCCTGCGCACGAGCGCCGCCGGGGGCATGATGAGCGCCGACGAGGCGGAGATGTCGAGCGGCGTGAGCGGTTCGCGCTTGAGACGGCTCATCCTGCGCCTCAACGAGCCCGCCCTCGACGCCGACCGCGCGCGCGACCTCGTCCTGCGCCTCCGTCCGCTACGGAACCGGCTGCCGCAGTACCAGATGAGCTGCATGCACCATGCCTCGTCATTCGAGGCGAATGAGAATGAGATCTCATGAGATCGGATGCCTCGAAGGACGTAAACCCGTGAGGGATTAGGATGAGGAGCGGAGGCGCTGGCTTGGATGATTTCTTGATTTGGCGGCCGCATTTTAATCATACAGGCAGACTACCATGCATGGAGCATACCATATAACCATATAACGAGGCATGGAGAGCTATTTGGAGCAACAGCATGGTTGTGTAATTGCGCAGTGCGGCTGCTCGAAGTATTTTTCTGCTTCACGAAATCTCCGCGCGAGCTCACCAGTCCAACAGTACTTCCATCATCTTCACGTGCGGCCGCCATGCCACTGCGATCGCTCGCTGCAATCGCGTCGCGGGCGCTTTCCACAAGCCCCATACTATCAGCCGCGGCCGCCGCTTCCACTGGCGGCGGAGTACCGGCACTCGCGCAGTCGGCTCTCGTCTTCGGAGCCGCGAACACGGTGGGGTTTGGCATCAGCGCAGCCACGAATTGGCACTACCACCTGGACCTCATCGGCACGGGCGTCTTCGCGGTCGCTGCGCTCACCGTTGGTGGCCGTGGCGATTTGCGGCAGTCGATCTCGTCAGTGGGCGTTGCCATCTGGGCCACGAAGCTGTCGAGCTTCCTCTTCTACCGCGCGCTGCAGAATAAACGGGACATGCGACTAGACGAGACGCTCTCCACGACCACGGGCGCCTTTGGCTTCTGGATGATCTCCTTCCTCTGGGGCTTCATCGTCAGCCTGCCGCACACAATCGCCTGCGGCGTGCCACTCGCCGGGCGCCCCGCTTTCGGCGGGTGGGTCACGTACACAGGCATGGCAGCGTACGTCATCGGGCTGGCCCTTGAGACGGCGGCCGATGCGCAGAAGTGGATGTTCAAGCGGGATCCGCAAACACGCAACAAGTTTTGCGATGCCGGTGTGTGGCAGATCTCGCAGCACCCGAACTGGCTGGGTAACCTCATGGTCTGGACGGGCATCTTCCTCTTCAATGCGCCTACGCTACTCGCCGCGTCTCCACTGGGTGCTGGCTGGCTGCGGCGTGGTGGACGCTTGGCCGGCGCCGCCTTGTCGCCGCTCTTCTTGCTCGCTCTCTTCTACGCTCAAGCCACCGACGTCATCGCCAACGCTGTCAAGCTCGCCGACAAGAAATATGGCGCCGACCCGAACTACCAGCATTACGTCAAAAGCGTGCCGCTCGTGCTGCCCACCTTAGCGTCGATCTCACGTTTCTTGCGTGGCCCACCGCCACCGACGATGGAGTGACACGGCCTTGGCAGCTCGTGGTTCACAAGGCCGACTCACATTGAATGGTGTTCCGGCGTGACTGTGAACTGTGTGCGTCCCCGCCCCGTCCTCTTCTCTAATCAGAGGTACCAAAGCGCATTGGCTCCATGCTTGACTCCATGCTATTTTGACGACGACCCTGGCTGACCTTAATTAATACTTGACGGAGGTGAGAGTGAGAGTGAGAGGGCGTGAGACCCACCCCCCCCCCCTTCCGTCGGCCGCCAACGGCGCTCGAGTGTGGTACCCGGTACCCGGTACCGGTAAAAGCGCCATCCACGATGGATGTGGGATCCGAGACAGACACCGCTGCGATCTCTCCGAGCGTGATAGACACGCTTCAGCAGTCGATAAGCTTGCAAATGCAGGCCATTGCGGATAGGGTGGACGCGATGCTCTCGCCGAGTGAGCGTCAGCGACGAACTGCTGTCAAGCTTTGTGTGCGCACGTGGAATGTCTGTGCCACACCGCCGCCGTCGTGTGATCAACTCAGAGCGTTGTTGCGAACACCTCGGCGTCGTGCCCGTGCTGCTGATGCAGTTGAGCAGGACGATGACGCTGCGGTGGGCGAGGGGGAGCTGAATGGTGATGTGTACGCCATTGCCCTGCAGGAGGTGGTTGACATCAATGGGTTCGGCGCATATGCTGGCCACATGGCGTACTCGGCATTCGGCGGTGGCGATGCCGCAGTGGACGGCCTCAACGATGGCGTGATGGACGAAGTCTTGCGATGGCAGCACCTGCTATTTGAAGTGCTGAGCGGCTACAAGCTTGTCGCTCGCAAGGCGCTCGTTGGCATGACCATCTTCGTCTTTGTGCGTTTCGAGCACCTTCCCTTCTGTAATGCACGTGTGAGCGCGCTGGGCACGGGTCCGCTCGGACTGGGCAACAAGGGCGCCGTCGCAGTGAGCCTGCAGCTCTACGGGAGTTCCCTGTGCCTCGTCGGTGTGCACCTCGCATCCGGCACGTCGAATACTTTGGCGCGAAACGAGGACGTGGGCCGGCTCCATGAGAGACTTCGGTTTCCCGACGCGCGCACGATCCCGGGACTGGTGGTGCGGCCTCCTGGGCCGGCAACCATCGGCGAGCACGAGTTTGTCGTGTGGCTTGGCGACATGAACTACCGCATCCGCATGGCTGACGAAGGCGTGCGCCGTGCTATGACGGCCACGCCGCCGCCGCTCGCCGAGCTCGCGGCCGCCGATGAGCTTCGTTTCGAGCGCCTTGCTGGACGCGTCTTCGCGGGCTACGAGGAAGCTCCACTCCTCTTCGCCCCGACGTACAAGTACGACCGCGGCACTGACGTGTACGACACGAGCCACAAGAAGCGAGCGCCCGCGTGGTGCGATCGAATCTTGTGGCGCGAGAGCGAGTTGGTGACTCTGGTGAGCTACGGGCGGTGTGAACAGCTCAAGTCATCGGACCACCGCCCGGTGACTGCGGACCTCGAGCTTTACGTGGCACACGAGCCGAGCCGAGCGAGCGGCACTCGAGTACCGGCGTCCGAGCATGCAGGTACAAGACTGATTGGGGTGCTTCGAATGGGTCCGCCGAGCTCGTTACTGCAGTGCTTTACGGCATGCCTTGGGGTGGCAGATACCGGTCAGCCGGAGCCTGGATGGAGCCGCAAGCCTCCTCGTGCAGCCTGATGCTGGGCAGCCCGACGCAGGAATTCCGGCCACTTTGTGGAGCTGTGCGCCGCCGCGCGCGCCGGCTGCGCCACGACGATGCGCGACTGTGGGAGTCGTGTGGGTTGATGTGCGCGGCGCAACGAATGTCGAGGCTGTTTCGAGGCTGTACATGACGAGCCGATATAGCGGTCATGACGGTAATCGACGTTCACAACTTGACCTCCCGGCGGCTCTGGTGCTCCTCTCACTGCCTGGCCTGCGCGGGTTCGGGGGAGGGAGGAATAACGTACGCTCGTACGGTATGCCGGCGGGCCCCGCCGCGCGGGGCACAAACCCGCTTAACAAAAACCTTGGCGACAAGGTGCCCCGGAGCCCGGCAGCCGCTCCTCGCTCGAGCCTCGACGCGAACCTTACCGCTCACACGCGGGCTCAGGTGGGTGGCGCTCCCAAGGTATGACGACCGATGATCGGGATAATATATGGGAGATATGTGTGTACGGCAAGGTGCGCTAGGTGCCGAGTAGAAACGAGGCTCCGAACCGGGTTCACACCAATACGAATGAGCGGTTTGAATCACGAGGCGACGCCGATCTGGTAGGTTACAAACGGTGTAATCTAATTTCGCTAAAACTTAGAGGCGCGTCCGTCGACGGTGTTCAGAGCGTCTACGGCGTCTCATCAGGCGCACCATCCGCATGACTCTGGACGCCCATCGCGCTGGCATTATTGGAAGTCCCGCTGCCGCGCAGCTTGGCGCGGACAACGTGGTCGAGCTTGGCCGCAGCGCCCGCAACGGCGCCCAGGCTAGACCCGAGGCTCGACGAGGCTCGTGAAATCGTCGCCGAAGTGCGCGACGCCGCATGCCGCGTGAAGCGCTGCAGTACATCAACAGATTTGGTTCGGGAGGAGTAGGCAATGTCGGCTGACTCGGGCGGGGAGGCGCTGCTCGGTACGGCGCTCCGCCCAGGCTCGCTCGAGTTGGACACTGCGCGCTCGGCGCACATGACTGTATCTGTGAGCATCTCCGCCAGCGCGCCACCATGGGCGCCACCATGGGCGTCACCATGGGCGGTCGCTGCCGACAGGCGCAAGGTTTGCGCGCTGGTGCTCAGGTCGTCACCGAGCTCGGTACCGGTAGGTATGGTACCGGTAGGTATGGTACCGGTAGGTATGGTACTGGTGCCGGTGGCGCGAGCGGCGCGCGCCTCGCGTGCCTCGAGTGTCTTCTTTCTTGCCGCCTGCGCCTTCTCGAGGATCGCAGTCGCCTTGGACTTGGCGAGGGCGGCTGCCTCGCTCGCCTTGGCAGCGGCCTTGCGCGCCTGCCTGCTGGACGCCTCCCTCGTCTGGGTTTTGCGCCGTGCGAGCTTGGCACGCGTGCCGGAGCCGTGCAGCGCGAGCTGCTCGAGCTGCGTGGTGTCCGCATCGATGTGCGGGTTGGCATGCAGCCAGAGGAGCGTGAGCGTGTGCGCGATTGGAGACAAGATCTCGCGTGAGCCGTGATGGCCCAGGTAATCGAGTGGGTGCACCTCGCCGCTGCCGCTGCCGCTGCCGCTGCCACCGCTGCTGCCCCCGAGCTTCACAAGAACGTCAGTGACGCTCACGCGCCCGAGCAGCCCTTGCACAGGGTAGGCGAGGGGGTCGGCCGCGTGCCAATAATTCGTCCATCGGAGCTCCGCGCGAGGCATGTGCTCTGCTACCGGTCGGAGCGGCAGGCATCGCCAAAAATGGGCCGACGGCACCTGCACTGGCCGCTCGAGTAGTTCAGAGGCGGCGCGGCGCGAGCCGTGCCCCTGTGCGAGGAGCAGCACTGGCATCGGGCAACCCATCGTGACGAACGCCGCGAGGGTATACCCCTTCTCGAGATTAGTGCGGGCCGCCCAGTCTGCCTCGGCTGCCGCCTTCGCCGCCTCGGCTGCCGCCTTAGCCTCGGCTGCCGCCTTCGCCGCCTCGGCTGCCGCCTTCGCCGCCTCGGCTGCCGCCTTGGCCTCGGCTGCCGCCTTGGCCTCGGCCGCGGCCTTCGCCTCGGCTACCGCCTTCGCCTCGGCTACTGCCTTCGCCTCGGCTGCCACCTTCGCCTCGGCTACCGCCTTCGCCTCGGCTGCCGCCTTAGCCTGTGCCGCAGCCTTGTGCTCTGCGGACCATCTCGAAATGACGAGCTCTACCGTACCGGTAGCTTCATCGAGCCGCGTGGCAGCCTCGGCGGGCTTGTCGACCGCAGCACCATCGACGCTCAGCACCACGTCCCCGATCAAGAGAAGATCGACGTTCGAAGAGGCATGGCTTTCGAGCTCAACGGCTGCGACGCGCACGCAGTGGCCGAGCCCCTCCAGATGCGTGCGCTCGAGGGTGAGCCCCGAGGTGCCCCCATCACGCTTGATGAGCGTGATTGCGCGCAGCTCGCGCCCGGACATATTCCGCGGCGAGGGCGGCGTTTGTATGGAGACGCTCGATGTGAGCTCCTCCTCGGCAGGTAGCGGAGGTATGGATCCTGCTGGCACGGGAGCGCTGGGCACCGCGTCTTCGGTCTGTTCCGGCTGCAGTACGGGCGGCGGCGGCACTGGCAGCGGCGGCACTACTGGCGACGGCGGCACTGGCGGCGGCGGCACTGGCGGCGGCGGCACTGGCGGCGGCGGCACTGGCGGCGGCGGCACTGGCTCGGGTGGTTCCGCGCGCTCGAGGGCCGCATCGAGGGCTGTACCGTCCAGTTTGGTCGCAGCCGCCTGCAGCCGGCGCAGGTGCTCGAACGCGAGCACGCAGCCCAGATGATGAGCGACCACCACAAGCGGAGAGTTCGGGCCGGCCTGCCTGGAAAGCTCGGTCAACGCATCTTCAAGAATGCGATGAGCCTCGACAGCCGCCGGGCTCGGCGAGGTGGGGCGATAGGCTGCCGTGTCGCCGGCAGCACATCGGTATGCAGCGTTGAACGTGATCACATCATGCAGAATGCGCTGCGTCAACCCCGTGTGCTCTGAAGACGTGGCGTCGGCGCCGTCTCGTCCGTGCAGCAGCGGCATCGCTGTCGCGAAGGCCGCTGGCCAGAAGACAGACTTGATCTCTATCGGATTGTCCCGCCCCAGGAGGCTCCGGGGCACGCCACACAGCTCGAGGCGCGAGCGTGTCTTCCGCTCCAGCCGCGCGCGCAGGTCCTTTTCGGCGTCTTGTGGCCGCCGCCGCAACGAACCAGTTAGCAAGAGTACGGCCACCTTTTGTGTGGGCTCCCACGCCTGCTTTCGGAACTCTCGTATCAACTCGACATCCTTGGAGGAGGAGTGGCTGGAGCTGCAGTCGTCCTCGAAATCGTCGTCCTCATTGTCTTCGGATTCGGGATCGCCGTCGGCCGCGTGGCCACCAGCTGTCTCTGGTCCTGTCAACTGTGCTGGCTCCATTTTCACAACTGAGTTCATGAATTAGGTTTTTAAGTTTCAACATGTTGTGTTAACATGTAGAGAGCCTGTGAACACCGTTTGAACACCGGATTCCCGCTTCATTTTCCCACGCTCGTTTTTTTGCACGTGTTAACGTTCACACAACACGCAGCCGCTCTTGCGCCGAACGCACGCACGCACGCATGCCGGGTGGTTACCTGCCTCATGCGCGCGTGGGAATCTTCCCGCACCCGCAGGGGCACGACTACCGGTGCTACCAGAGCGCGATCGTGCGCACGGCCTTGTGCTACAACACGCTGGTTGCTCTGCCGACAGGTACGGGCAAAACGCTTGTCGCCGCGGCGGTGCTGCACAACTTCCTCCAGTGGTGCCCGACCCGGCTGTGCATCTTCATGGCCCCGAACCGTGCGCTCGTCCAGCAGCAGGTCGGCGCGTGCTGCGCCTACATGGGTCTTTCGCCCGAGGTGGATGCACAGCTGCTCACAGGCGAGGAGCCACCCGCCGCACGCAAGGAGCGGTGGGCGCACACGGCCGCCCGGCTCATCTTCTGTACGCCGCAGGTGCTCCACAATGACATGCGCAATGGCCTGTGCGATCCGACGCGCATCTGCTGCCTCGTCTTCGATGAATGCCACCACGCGCGGAGCGAGAAGGAGGCGTATGCGCTTGTCGCCCGTCACGTGCGCGAGGCGCAACGGGCCGACGAGCACGCGGGTGCGCGCGTGCTGGGCCTGTCAGCGACTGCGGGCTCGACCCTCGCGCAGGTTCAGAGCGTCATCAACATGCTGCACATCGCCAAGCTCGAGACGCGCACCGAGCATGAGCTGCTATCCTTTCTGCACGGACGCACCATCTGCACACACCGCGTGCCCACCGCCGGCAGTGGCAGCGACGCTCGCCCGCTCTCGTACCGCGAGATGCTCATGGAGCCAGGCATCTCGGCATTGCGACGGCTGTGCGACGCGAAGGCGCTGGACCCGGTCGCCATCGGTCAGCTCGATGCGGCCGCCATGCAGCTCTGTGGAACCAACTTGGAGCGCATGCTGTCAAGGGCGGCGCAAGGCTCAGCGATGCTCGGTGGGGCGTCAGTTTCGCAGGTGCGCACGCTGCACGAGTGCCACACGCTGCTGAGCGCGCTCGTCGCTCTGGCCGATGCGGCCGAGGGCGACCGGCCCAAAGCGGCCGGTGCGGGCGACCAAGGGGCGATCGCCCAGATCGAGGCTCACGCGCACAGCGACGATGGCGAGGCTGGCGATGATGAGGATGTCGCCGAGGACGCCGACGAGCGTGCGCGGCTGGAGCAACTCGAACCTCTGCTGGGCGCTGTCGAGGCGGCGGGCGTCACCGGTGAGCCGCTCGCCACGCTACGTGCGCGCGCCTCCGAAGCGGCAAGCGCCGTGGGAGCGTTAGGTCGGCTTGGCGGCCACGCGATGGAATGGGAGCAACGGATCGCGCCAAAGCTCGCGACCCTCGGCACGCTCCTCGAGGCGCATTTGCAAGCGGACACCCACTCGCGCGTGATCGCCTTCGTCAACAAGCGTGCGAATGTGTCGGCGCTGTGTGCGCATCTGGCGGGAAGCTCGAGGCTCCGAGGGCTCGTACGCGCGGCCCCATTTGTCGGACGATCGAACCGCGTGGGGCATGGGGCCGGTGCGCGCGGCATGGGGCAGCTGGAGCAGAGGCGTACGATCGACGACTTCCGATCGGGCGTGTACAATGTCCTCGTCGCCACGTCAGTCGCTGAGGAAGGTCTCGACATAGGCGAGGTCAACCTGGTCGTCTTCTTCGATGCCGTCGACTCGCCCATCCGATTGGTGCAGCGGCTTGGGCGCACCGGTCGAAAAGAGGCGGGGCAGGTGTTCATGCTGCTCACGGAGGCGGAGGAGCGGAAACATCGCGAGACCACGCGCCTCGCCGAGCGGATGAGCGACGCGATGAGCTCCGGTCGTGGCCTGCAGCTGCACCAGCCATCGAAACCGTTCCTACCGGTAGACGATCCACAAAAGCTCGAGATGCACACGGTCGACCTTGGACGTGGCGCAGCACGAGCCGGCGGCGGGGCCGGCGGCTGTGGCGCGGCCGGCGTTGGCAGCGCTGGCGGCAGCAAGAGAGCCTCATGCGATGGTAGCAACGTCCTTGCGGGCATTCGACCGCGGGCGGGCGGCGACGGCGGCGACGTTGGGGCCGCGGCATGTCCAGCGGGCGGCACCATCGGGGCTGCCAAGGAGAACCACTCGCCTCACCGGCCAGGGCACCGGCCAGGGGGTGGTCCCGTGTCGACAGCCGCCGCCACCACTGCCGTTGCCGACCTCGCTCCGACAGCCGCGCCCGCGCCGGCGCCCAACCGACCGGCGTGGGCGTCAGCGAAGGCGACCAATCTCGCGACCAATCTCGCCCTCGATCTGACGCTTGATCAGCTCTCGGCAGACAGCGTGAGCTCCGAGGACGACGAGCAACCGATCGCCCAGCGCAGCCTGGCTAAGAAGCGCGCGCCCGCTCGGCCGGCAGCGGCCGTGGCAGCCGGCGTGGCAGCCGGCAAGGCGGGCGCGGCAGCGGGCGCGGCAGCGGGCGCGGCAGCGGGCGCGGCAGCGGGCGCGGCAGCGGGCGCGGCAGGTGCAACCACCACTACATCTAAAACTTCACCAGGTCTACGCGCGGCTCCCAAGGCTCCGAAAGCAAAGCGGCCCAAGGTTGCCTTGGCGCCCACCACGACGCCCACCATCACGCCCACTCGCACCGAGAAAGGGCCCAAGGCCATGACGCCCTCGGCGCTCACCACGGCGCCCATCGACGGGGGCGTGCGTGGGATGGCTTGCGGTACCGCTGCCGAGCCCATCAACTTCATCGAGCCCGACGCCGACTTCGCGCCTCCAGCGCCGGTATTGCTTGCCTCCTTGGAGGGCGGTGCACCAGCAGCTGCAGCTGCAGTTGAGGTGCCGCTGGCCGAACCAGCTGCCTCTCCTCTGGTGGTGGAGCCGCGAAGGCTCGTGTCGCCATGGTCGTCGAACGTCTGGCTCTCTGAGGAAGTTATCCAGGCATGGATGACGGATGGACCAGCAGCAGCTCGCTTACTGCCCGTCTCGACGTCTTGGAAAGCGCAACCGCGGTGGCCGGTGTGGAATTAGGTACACTTTGACTCAGAACCATTGTTCTCTCGCACTTTAATGTTAGAGTTCAGTCGAATCTTTTTTTTCACAGCCAAGGGTTTCCCACATACCGGAATTCACAAGTGGTCGGGGGGGGATCGTCGACAACTTATTTGTCGAGGCCGCCCGCTTCTAGCTTCAAGCTTGTAAATCTACATGAGCATCCCACGTGGGCGCTTCGATGACCGCGAGGGTGGCGGCTACGACGATCGCGACCGTAGACGTGGCGGCTACGAAGATCGCCGTTCGGACGACCGCGGGGGCGGGAGCCGCGTCTACGACCGCCGCGATGATCGTGGCCTCGACGACATGACCTCGCGCGATAAAAAGCGATCTCGTGAAGACGGCGGGTATGGAAAAGGCGGCGGCGGCGACGACGACCGCGGGGGCGGGAGCCGCGGCTACGACCGCCGCGAGGATCGCGATCGTGGCCTTGACATGAGCCTCGACGACATGACCTCGCGCGATAGAAAGCGATCTCGTGAAGACGGCGGGTATGGAAAAGGCGGCGGCGGCGGCGACAGAGGCGGCAAAGGTGGCGGTGGCTATTACGGCGGTGGCGGCGGAGGCGGAGGCGGCAAAGGAGGTGGCGGTGGCTACTACGGCGGCGGCGGCAGCAGCGGCAAAGGTGGCGGTAGCTACCATGGCAAAGGCGGTGGCTACCACGGCACAGGTGGTGGCGGCTATGGCAAAGGCGATGGTGGCGACGGTGGCAATGGGAAAGGCCGGAGCGACGGCTCCCGCAAGCGCAAATTTACATACGACGACTCAGAAACGGGGCCAACGCCCGCGGGCGTCAAGCTCGACGAGGAGGGTCATTTGTGGTTCGACGAGGCGAGCGGCAAGTGCACCTATTTCCAGGATCGGCGGCGCAAGTGGCCCTTCAACACGAACGAGAAGGGTAAAGATCTCTTGAAGGCTCTCGTGGGTGCCAACTCGGCGCTCCGTGAGCGGAACCGCTCGCTGCTTGTGTCGGCGGGTAACGCGGATGATGTGGAGCGCGAGGGTGAACGGCTGTACGTCGAGAAGCCCACACTGCGTGGCGATGCGAACGTGACGTGGTCCTATGACGAGTATGGCCATCCGGGACTCCAACTTTACTACCTCAAACTCAAGTCGTGGCAACGCTTCACCGAGACGTTCGCACTGCTCGAGCGCGCAGGGAGGCGTGGGCTCTTCGACGCGCCGCTGCCTGAGGGCCGCCCGTTGCGCATCGCCGCGCTCGGCGGTGGGCCGGGGTACGAGCTCTTCGCCGCGCAACGTTATTTTGAGACCGTGCTCGGCGTCAAGGATCTGCAGTGCATCAACACCGACATCCAACCGACGTGGCGCGAGTATTCGGAAGCGCTCGGCTTTAGCTTCTCCGTCTTCGACATCTTCGACGGCAAGCTGCACGAGGCTTGCGGCGTCGACGCGATCGACTACGTCATCGTCAGCTACGTGTGCATCTACGTAGCCAAGCAGCCAGGCCACCCCAAGCACGAGGCCGTGTGCGACAACTTCAAGCGCCTCCTCGAGAACGGCGTGCGTGCCATCCTTGTCTCGGAGCGGTCCGAGGAGACGGCCGCATGCGGCATGATGGAGGCGCGCGGCGTGCCAGTTGAGCGGCTCATCTGTCAGGACCAGGGCAAGGATGAGCGCCAGTCCCTATTCCTGTCGGCCGCGACCGCACCGCTGCCGAAACCACCACCTCCGCGTAGCGCGGACGATGAGCTCACCTTTGCCAACGTTCCCTTCGAAGAGCACAAGGTCAAGCGCGGCGGTGCGGCTGGGGCGGGTGGCAGCCAGACGCGCTGGTACTCATGAGATTCTCCAAAGCGAGAAGCAATTTTATGATTTTATGGTGTGAAAACGGGGGCGCGCTATATGGTGTGAACACGCCGGCGCGCTAGGGTCGCCGGTCGTGTGCGAGCGGGTGTGTGCTGTTTTGCTGCTGTGTCTCGATGCTGTGTCCCGCTCAGTTTACAGTTACAAATCTCTCTCACTTACAAAGTTGTTGAACTGGTACAAATCTCTCTCACCTCTCTCCATAACCTCTCTCCAAATCGACATGCCTGCTCGCCCACCCCGGTCCGAACGTCGCAATTGGAACAGTCGTCGAGGCGCGTCGAGCAATAACGATCCCTCGCTCTAAAGGACACAATCATCGGTCCGGTGTGACCGGTCACACGCGAGCGCGCGCACCGGCCAGCCACTACATGTGACCCACGAAACCTTTTTGGCACAATCCCACGAAACTTGTCCTGTGAAACAGCAGTATGAAAGGCCGAACGCGGTCCTTTGTGCGCCCCTGGGGCGGGGTGACCGCGTCGCCCGATGACGTCGCAAGAAAGGTACTCGCAGCACGCGCAGCTAGAGCACTTGCAATCCAAGTATGTGGGCACCGGCCACGCGGACACCACCAAATAGTAAGCTCGCACTCCTTCCACTCCCGTTGCCTGCTTGCCCGCCCTCGGCGAGAACATTGAGCTCATTTGGTGCTTGCCTCGACCGCAGCGAGTGGGCCGTGAACCAACATCGTGATTCGCTCGCGCTGTACGTGGGCTTCGACTCGCTCTCCCAATACATCTCGATTGCTGAAAACGAAACGATTGGCCGCGTCAAATTCAACGCACTGCAGGTGCGCGTCCGATGCCGCTTAGCGCGGCGCATGGCTGTGTTGCACCTTCGATCACACTCACCGTTTGATGATGTGCTACGCGCAGAAAATGATACAACCTTGTGGGCCGCCTCCGCCCAAGGAAGACGAATGAGGTTGCGACTCCTGAGCTATGCACACCAAAAGAGAATCTGTAGTTTTCCAGCGGGTTCGCATGTTCGGAGTTCGCATGTTGTGACTTTACTTACCTTTTCCCTTGCAAGTAAAGTACACCCTCGTACTCTCTCAGTCCCCCGCGGGTGAAAGCTGCGCATCTCGCAGCGTGACTTCTAGTGGCTTACGATCTGAGAGTTCACACCGCACAAATGGCGCTAACAGCAGACTGTCTCCGTCGGTAACTGCAAACGTCTCTGCGCTCGCTCCCGCGCGCAGGGGCGCCGAGAGCATGCGGCGGGCTCTTTCACGGTCAGTGCTTGCTTCGCTTGCCCGAGTGCATAGGGAAGTTTGGATTGCAATCGCTCCACGGGTCGGCCTTGAGCATCTGGTGGGCGCCGTAGCGCACTCGCCGCCCGCGCTCGTCGTCGGTCTCCTTGCAGACGGATCCGCACAAGCGCATCGCGTTGGGCGCTACACCAAAGTTGGTCTCCTCGTGGTACCGCTGATCCGCAGCGGCGACCTCGGAGGCAGTGTTCATGCGGCGAGATCCGCCGCGACTGTCGTCCACGACGGGGAGCAGGTCGGCGGCCGTCAACGGCGGCGGCTTGAAGCCCTTGGAGGCGTCAAACTCTGGTCCTTGGACGCGGAGGAAACCCTCCTGCAGGCCGCTAGACGCCTCAAGAGCGTCGTCCGCGGTCGGAAGGATCGCAGCGCTGCGAGCCCCGTCGGCGCTCGATGAGGCAATTGGAGCTGATACTGTTGGAGGATCAGCCGTGAGCGCTGGCGTCTTGTCCTCTTCTTCGTCGCTATGAGCATCCGGCGCAACCATCGCACAGAGGTGTTGCACGAGAAGGCTGCTGCGCGGAACTGCGTCGTCGTCCTCGTCCTCGCTCACCTCTTCATTCGCCATGCACACACGACCTGATTTCACGCGCGCGCGCGCAAACAATGCCTTTTCCTCCAGAACGACGAATGTGCTCCGGAATCCTGCTGGGGAGAACGGGAGTCTCCATCTATGTCTGACTTGTCCTGTGGGAAACGCAGGTTCCTTTGTGGGCGCGATGTTGCCAGACGCGCCTCCGACGGTCGCGGGTGCCGCGCCGGTCGCGGCGACGGCGACACCATTGGCGCGTCCGTCGTTGCCGGCGCAAGCGCATCACATGCAGCAGCAGCACGCGATTGCACAGCAGATTGCAGCTCAGCAAGCCGTGGCAATGCAAATTGCCGCTAAAGCCGTAGCAATGCAGCAAATGCAGCAGCAGAGAGACGGACAAGCTGCTGCTTTTGCTGCTGGTTTTAATACCGCAGGCTGGATGCCATCAGGGTCGGCCACCACTCCGCAGCAGGCGTTCAATGGCGCAGGCTGGATGCCATCAGCGTCGGCAACCACGTCGATGTTTGGTCAATCCAGCTGTGCGTCATTCCAGGGCTCGGCCAATCCAGCCATGCGCCAGGGCATTGTGCATGCAACGGCAACCCATGTGCAGCAGATTACGCCGCCTCACACGGCGATTTCACAGCTCACATCATCGGGCTGCTTTCCGCGTGCAGTGTGCGTCTGTGCGTCGACCGCGTCTGCGTCGACCGCATCTGCGCCGACCGACCGCAGCACGGTGCCGATTGCTGCAGTTGTGCCGGGAGGGGAGCGAAAGGCGACGGTGGATTTAGAGGCCTTCCTGGCCGCCCAAGCGCGGGCGAGGGAGCAAGCAAAATTAGCCTATGCGGCGCGCCAGGCCGCGACCGAGGCCGCAAATGCCGCGGCGCGTGATGCCGCGGCGCGTGCCGCACCACCGCCCGCGCCTGCCGCACCGTCGTCCGCGCCTGCATCAAAGCTCGAGCTCGCGCTGAATGCGCCGCACGGTGTGCGCGACGAGCAGCAGCGCCTGACAGCCGACAAGCGTGCGATCTTCGTGCAGGTCCAGGCGCGCGATTCGAGCGGCGTGCACACCAGCGAGCCGCTCGCACTGCAGGCGTCACTCGCATACGAGGACGGCGAGCCTCTTCCGCCCGAAGCACAAGCCGCCGCGCTTGGCGGCACCCTTGCTCTCACCGCGACCAACGGCGAGGCGACGTTTCGGCTTCGCCCGTGTGTCGTCTCGCGCAACTATGCGATGCGACGCTTCTGTGTGCTCATTTCACCGCAGGACGCAGGGATTGCGCAATCCCGGCCCGGGCTGACGCAGAGGACGGAGCCCTTCGTCGTCGTCTCGAACACCACTCCAACATATACCAAGAGAGAGAAGCCCTCGGCTTCACTCCTGCATCCACGCGTTGGCAACTCGCAGTCCCTCGGCAGCGGAATCGCCCCGACCATCACCAAATCGCCCCACGGCGCGGCCGCGGCCGCCATCGGGGGGGACGTTGGCGATCCAGCCGCCGGCGGTGGCGCCGCGCCCACCCATGATGGATCTGCTGCGGCCCTCAGCCGGCGCCGCTACTTCGCAGCAGATGCGCTGCGGGAGGCGATGGCGCCGTCGCCGGGCGCAGCCGCGGCGCCTCTCGCGCACTCTGCCGTGGCCGTTTGCGATCGGCTCGCCGCCATCATCGCTCAGAAGCTGACCCAGCGCTCGTGGCAGTATGCGCGGCGCACGCGCGTCGGCGCGCGTACGCTTCGCCCCGCGGACGTGGCCGCCGTCGTCGGCCGTGACGGCCTCTTCGACTTCATGTTCCAGGCAGGCGTCGTGAAGGAGTGGCAAGATCCAGAGCCAGCGCCTGCAGCGAGGGCGCCCGCGCCGGCAGCGGGCGTGCCGGTAGCAGCACCTTCGGCGCTTGCATCGGCGCCGCCTGCCGCGGCGCTCGAGTCGTCATCTCTACTGCCTTCGTCAACTTCGTGAACACTCGAGTCGTCATCTCTTCTGCCTTCGCAGAGGCTCCTGCCTATCTGCCCGCTCCTCTCGGAGCCGCTCAACCTTAGGTAGCTCGGCCCGCTTCTCTCGCTGCGTCAGCAGTCCTTCTCCGGGGACACTATCCTCCAAGAGAGCGGCGAGGCACACCGTGCACACGAGAGTGACCGAAGGGCGTGAGGGGGCGGGGCGAGCCCACAGCCGGTGTGGGGTCGGGCCTGGGGTGGGCCGGCGATCACGCTGCGCGTCGGCGCGTTAGCTGTTAGGCGTTCACCGGGGTCGCGCACCGACGCGCACCGTCCCGCGTCCATCCCGGTCCGAGCTACGACAGTCGACTACGACAGTGTGCACGAGTGTGCACAGTCCGGACTTTGTGTGTGATTTTCACGCGTTATTCGGCTTATTGTTATTCACGCGGCGACGATCCCTCATTCCCGCCGCTCAAGCTCATACTACCCGGCTCTGCGCTCCCCGGGGCTGTGAGCGTGCCAAACGATCGTGCTTGCTGGTACTAATATCAAAATTGAGCGCAGCGCCGCAGCCGCGCCCCCGCGTGTGGCGGGAGCCACCGCCGCCGGGGGGGAGCAGGAGCGGTCGCGGCTCCGGGGCTGCGCCTGTTCCCTGACCCTGGCGCCTGGGTGTTGAGTCGGCCGCGGATCATCATTGCGGATCATGCGGATTCGGTCGTCGCGCGGTCGTGCGGGTGAGTTGGTGGGTTGGGATGGTTGTGAGGTTCGTCTGTGTGATCCGCGCGTGCGCCCCGTGTGTCCCCGTGAACGTAAACACGACAGACGCGACAACCGGTGCTACGGCACTGTTACTGCCCGCTCAGAATCCCCGTGTAGAAATTTCATAGAAATCACTCCACAGACACCCGTTCATAGAGGGGAGGACCGCTTCGCGGACTTCGCGATGCGATGCGAGCCCCGTCGGCTGAGGAGCAGGAGGAGGCGCCCACGGCGAAGAAGGCCATACACGACGAGCAAATACGCGTGCGAGCGCGAGACGGAGAGGAGGTAACGTTGTCGCGCGATGCAGCCCGACTCATGGGCACCTTGAAGGATCTGATGGATCTCGCCACCTCCGAGGAAGGCATGTATCCCATGCCCACGATCTTGGCGTCGACGCTTCAGATGGTGTGCAAGCTGAACGACCCAGATTACATTTGGCCGAGCTCTGACGAGCATTCTCTTCTCCAGCTCATCCAGCTCATCGAGGACGCCCTTTATCTCGACGCCTCCATCGCGCTCAAGCATACACAGCGCGTGATCGCCTCCCGACTCAACGGCAAGCGCGCTCCCGAACTCTGCACGCTGATCGGCGCGGATGGTGACTTTGGCAGCGCGGAGGAGCACGCGGCGTCGATCGCCGAGCCAGCATTTGTACCGGAAGACGTTGAGGCGCCGCAGCAGCCGGCCAGCTCAACGTTACTGCCCAAGCTGCTGCAGCAGCCCTCGTTCACGGCGGACGCCATGGAGGCTGCTCTGGGCCTGGTGGACGTGGCCACGTTGGCGGAGCTCAAGGGCGTGACTCGATCTTGGCGGGCGCTGGCTCAATGTGTCCTCTGCTCTCGCCTGTGCGGCCGCGACGGGCAGCCAGTACCCACACGTCTGGTTGAGATCACCGACCTTGACGTCGAGCAGCTCATCGAGGCCGGCCGGCCCGGGGATGTGGCCATAGCGGGGCGGATGCTGCCTGGGCTTGCGCGCATTCATGGTTACGGCTATGTGGTGGACGTGGCCGCCGTTCGGGCGGCGGATCTGCGAAACAGGGCTGGTGACAGGCGCCGCCCTTCATTGCTACATGGTGCAACTAAGGATGCTCTCAACAGCTGCATCTCAGGCGAAGGAGAGCCGCCGTTGGAACTGACGATCGCATCTGTTGCCTGTGCTGGCTCGGGAGTTGTTTGTGGCATTCCGGTGCAGCAAATGCGCGAGGACGGCGTCACGGAGCTTGACTTGTCCAATAGAGGGCTCCGTGTGGCTGCTGCCATGCTCGTTGCCTATCTCATTCCTGCTACCTCGGTGCTCAAGAACTGCAACTTGCTCAAGAACAGCCTCGACGTCAAGTCGGCCACGATGCTCGCCAAGATCGGCACGGAGAAGGGCATCATGCTCTCGGGCATGACGCGCGACCAGACGAAGGCCGACTTGTCAAGCCAGAACCTCCAACCCGCCGACACAATCCTGATCGCGTCTGATCTGCAGTTCACGGCGGTCTTGACCAGCTTGAACCTCGGGTTGAACAACATGGACAATGACGGCGCCAAGGCCATCGCGGGTGCCCTCTCCTCGGGCACAGTGGTGTTGGACAAACTCGATGTGGGGTACAACTCACTCAATGAGCAGGCGGCGCTTGGCATTGTGCGAGCGGCACAGCAGCAAGACAAGATCACCTTTCTGGGTCTCGGCGGTTGCGGAATCGGCCCCATCGGCGCCAAAGAGATTGCGGACTACATACAGTTCACGGCGGTGTTGGCCGAACTGCAACTGAGCGCCAACAACATCGGCGACAACGGCGCCATCGCCATCGCCGATGCCCTCAAGTCGGGCAAGACGGTGTTGACCAATCTGGGCCTGAGCTCCAACAACATCGGTCCAGAGGGTGCCAAAGCCATCGCCGACGCCTTGCAGTCGGGCATGTCGGTGTTGACCAAGCTGAGCCTCGAGCACAACAACATCGGTCCAGAGGGTGCCAAAGCCATCGCGGGTGCCCTCAAGTCGGGCAAAGCAGTGTTGACCACCCTGTTCCTGAACAACAACAAAATCGATGACGACGGCGCCATGGCTATCGCGGGTGCCTTGTTCTCGGGCACAGCGGTGCTGATCAAGCTCGTTCTTTGGCACAATAATTTGGGAAATGCTGGGGAAAAAGCGATGCGAGACGCAGTGAAGGGCCGGATTGGATTTGACTTGAAAATGTAGCTAGTGCGAGCACATGTGGTTTGCTGCTGCGTGTCCTGCTTCATGAACTTAAGTTTCCGTGCTATGAAGTTGCGTTTCGTCAGAATGGTTCGAAGAATTGAGAAGCATGGACGGACCTTCGTCGGAGGCGCCGTCCGGCCCATGTCGCTCGTGATTGTGCCCAAAATTGTTCCCACCATCGCAACGATCATCATCGTAGCCGCTTCCTTCTGGTGTGCGTCAGGCCTTGTGGCCACGATGTTCGCTTCGCTGGTGCCCACCTCGCTATCGCCCTTCCTGCTCACGATCAAGCCATCGGTAGTCACCCCATGCATGGCAGTGCTCCTCACTGCAGCGCCCGCCTCGCACCTCACCGGGTTCTCGATGCACCAGCGCAGTATGTACAAGATCTGGCAGCCGTTTCAGGGCGGCGAGCTCTTTGTACTTTTTCAGGCCTGTGGCTGGTCCTTCTACTCGCTTGGCGTCTTGCTCCTGCTCGTCAATGGCATCATCAAGCTCTCGACACCAGGTTACATGCTGGGCGTCGTCTTCCTCGTGGTCTTCGGAAACGCCGCCCTGTTAGCCTCACTCTACCTGTGGACGGGCAGCAGCCCGCACAACATGTGTGGGTGGTCTCCGCGGGCAGTGGCGGTGCATGCCCTAGGTACCATCCTTGCTAGCGCTGCTCCTTCTCTTCCTCCGCGCTGTTGCCGTAATCTCGCTCAACCTAGGCTTGCGAACCTCTTCTCCAACGCCGAGCTCGTGGATGTGTTGCGCCTTTGCGCGCTGGTAGCGGCGGCTCTCAGATGGCATCTCTCCGCTCGCTGTCGCTCTTGGTTGCCCTACATGAATCGTCACGCAAAGACGGCGCGCGTAGCGCTCTCAGAGGCAGTCACAGACACTGGCACTTGCGCCACTAGGGAGGCGAGCGGCACCCGTGGTGCCCTGGGCAGCGAGCTCACCGAGAGCGACGAGCGCTTCGAGTGGTGCGGCAACCACGTGTACGAGGCACACTCGGGCAAGCCCTGCTCAACGAATAGCCCCGATCACCTGACGCTCCGGCGAGGCGATCGGGTCATGGAGATTCTGAAGTTCAAAGCCCGAGCGCAGCTACGGGACCTGACCTGCACAGTCACCACGTACAAGAAGACCTGGGGCGCATACGTGCCCGTGCACACCAGGAGGACCGAGCTTGGCACCTTCGAGGAGCAGGCTGCCGACGAGCCGCCTTACGAGTTCCACATGCCTCCCGATGACGTGCCCAACAGCTTCGTGGTCTGCGGCGAGTACAAGGTGTCGATCGCCTTCGACTCCGCCAGCACTGGGCAGAAGCCTCTCCTCGTGCGCCACGCATGGAGCAAGATTTCATGATGCCTGAGCCACCTGTCCCGGAGAAGCGAGATCGCGCCGCGACCCGGGAGCGCGGGCTGGCCGCTGGCGGGCCGAACGAGCTCGCGTATGTTGGCATACGTGGTCGTAGTCACCTTGAAAAATGCAACTTTCGTCCCACAGCTACACGGCTCACGGGCCGCGTATCGAGAATCGACGTATGCGCGGCTGGTCCGGTCGTTTCCCCCGCCCACCGTGTACGCGCACCTTGTGGACTCGCAAAGCTGGATTTCCCGAGTTCTAGAACCCTCCTTTTTTTCTCTAAGGGGCGGAACGCATTTGAGCGCGTCGCTGCCGGGCTCGCTGGCGGCTTCAGACGCGCTCGGGTCGGCCCGTTCGGGCTTCGAGGCGACGCCCGTGGTCGATGCCGACCACGGCAAGAGCGAATCGCACCGACGGCGACGCCGAGGCCGGTGCTGCGGAGGCGGAA
>Ga0210243_100452_pt1 | contig 34849 bp, 18 predicted proteins | sample ChrtobMeP5a_32mM_FD_155461 | JGI IMG/M metagenome (GOLD analysis project Ga0210243, IMG submission 155461) | Chrysochromulina tobin associated microbial communities from unialgal haptophyte culture, Seattle, Washington, United States - P5a_32mM | ecosystem: Host-associated > Algae > Haptophytes >...
CGGGTTCAGACCCGGGGTTGACCCGGGGTATGGCGACTCTGATCCGTGTCTGTGAGCGCGGTACACGTTGCATGTCGCGAGCATGAGAATGAAGCGGCTGTGACGTGTGCGAGGTGTTCGACCTTCATGCTTGTTTGAGTTTGGTCTGTGCGTGTTGGTGTGTTGTGAATGAACGTGTTACAGCGCCAGGGGAGGAGGGTTCCAGTGGACTCCGCCGCGGCTGGGCGGGTCAAAGGCGCCTTGCAGGCCGCTGCGACGCGCCCTCAGCAGCGATGGAGCGGTGCCCACGCAACGCTCGGTGTATCAAGCCCGCTGGCCATGCGGGCTGGTGCCGAAAGGATGGCTGTGTGAAGGAGAAGAAAATGACGCAGGACGACCTCTTCGCATCAGCTTCTGTGAAACTCCACCAACAGCTGTCCGGCGCGGGCCGCACGGATTCGGGGCGCAAGCGGGAGGCGAAACAGCAGGGGCAGCGGCGCGCGGGCAAGCTCCCCGCGAGCGACGAGGACGAGGACGAGGACGAGGATGATGGCGAAGAAGAGGAGGAGGATTGGGGCGCACGAGCCAAGGGTGGCAAACGCCGGGCCGTGTCCGACGACGGCGGTGGCGTGGAGTACGCCGACTACGGCATGTCGCGCAGCGAGCGCAAAACGATGCGAGAGCGAGGACGACCTGCTGTGGGTAACGACGACGAGGACGAGGACGAGAAGCCTGAGAGGGGGCGAGCGTCCGAGCCGATGTGGTCGGGCCCGCTCGCCACGTTGCCAGATCTCGAGCGCATCCGGCTGAGCCGCGGGGTGCTCGAAAAGTGGCTGCTCGAGCCCTTTTTCGCGGCACTCGTTCCGGGCTGCTTTGTGCGCATCGGGCTGCAGATTCCGGGCCAGCGCGCTGATGGCGGCACCTCGACGCTCTACCGCGCCGCTGAGGTCGTCGAGGTGAAGGACATGGCCGACGCGGCGCACGGCTCGTACAGCTTCGCAGGCAAGCAGACGCGCAAGTACCTGTACCTCGAGTTCGGCTGCCAGCGCTCATGGTACCCGATGGCCTCCATCTCGAACGGAGCCTTCGAGGAACTTGAGCTTCTCTCCTGGCACATGGTGCGAGAGGTGGCCAAGCTGCCGATGGTCACGGTGGCGCAGATCCAGGACAGGAGAGCCGCGATCCAGTCGGCGGAGAACTACCACTATTCAGAGGCCGAGATTACGCGAAAGGTGCAGCAGGAGCTCTCCCAGAAGGCGCAACCGATGCTCACCACACGTCAGAAGCTTCTCGCACAGCACGGGGGCGGCTCGTCGGGCGGCGCGGCGCCTTCGGACCTCGTCGCCAAGCCGCATAAGTTCCAGCGCAACGTCTTCGGCCAAGCTATCATCGAGCACAGCTGAGTGCAACGCTTCTGGGCACCGGCGGCGGGCCAGCGTCCCTGTGCAGTGTGGGCCGGACCGCCAGACCCATCTCATCTGTGGGCCTGCACACGGCTGACAGCACATGAGAAGACGCGAGATCGCGCGCGGACCGCCCCCCCCCCTGACGAGGCCCGTGCACGTGAGGCGTGTGTATACACCCTGAAAAGATCCATCCCCAACATGCAGATTATAGCCTCCGTCTACGTAAAGGACAGTTAACACTGTGCGGTTGCAAAAGGCACGTATACGACGTATATATAGGTAATTAGTGACAGGATAATAGGCCATCTGAGCATCACATAGCAGCACGATTCCATAAGTTCCAGCGCACGGCGGTTATACATCGCATATTCGTCACACGGCCCACCGCGGAGCGCGGAGGTGCGCGCGAATCACGTTATCCAATACCATATCCAATTATCCATCACCGCGGCGCGACCACGCATCGAAGTGGACGTCGCACAGCCGGAGCAAGGAAGATATGGCACCACAGTGAAGCCAGCTGTCGTTATGTTGGTGCCTGTTTGTCAGATTTGTTCAACAGCCGTCTTTTTTCTGCCTTCTTCTCGGCCTTGATACCCTTCTCTGCCTTCGCACCCTTCTTGTGGCGGGACTTGCGTGGTGCATTTGTACTGCCACTCTGATGCCCAGGTCCTTCGGCGGCAACTGGCTTGGCGGCGACTGTTGAGAGCGGCGGCACTGCTGTGAGCGGCGGCGGCGGTGGCGGGGGTGACAGCATCATGCCAGGGTGTTCTCTCCACTCGCCTTTACTCTTGGCACCCTTTATGCTCTCTTTGACTGCGCCGTGGCCTCTCCCGCGCCGCTTGGATCGGCGTGAGCCCGGAGGAGGCCAGCTCGTCGTGGAGCTGTTTGCTGCTGCAGACGGCTGCGTCTTCTTCACCAACTGCTTTTCTGAAGACAGTAAGGGTGGTGGAAGGCCATCCTTGAAGACATCATATCCGAGGACGCCGAAGAAAAGGCATGCGAAGAATGAGGAAAGCAGGACGATGATCTGCTTGAGTTTCGCCGGCGATGGGTCCATCGCACTCACGTCGCGCACTTCCCGCGGCGCCCGTGCAAGCGACCACACACACGGGTCGAGGTCACAGGTGTTCCACACCAGACCCGGAGTGTGAATGAAACCCGATTTGTTTCTATTAAAGACGGCTCAGCGGTGCATCATCGTCGCCTGCGCGCCCCGATCGGCTCACGGAGTACGGAGGATCGGCCGGGTGGCGGCCTTGGCCAATGCCAGCAGAGTCAGACCATCAAGAGCGCCCATCACAGCGCCGAGACCATCAAGCGCGCCCACCAAGAGCGCCCATCAGCGACGCTGCATCAAATCAGCATCCGATGCTGCAGCTCGAGCGAGAGCGTCTTCCACACGTCCGTCGAGTTGACGATCGCGTGGAAGTCCTTTCGGATGCCGCCCTCGTTCCTTCGGATCAGGAATGAGTTGAACTGTGCATGGCTGATCATTTCGGAGCGCACGGCGGAGTTCGCGGCGTCGAAGGGCGCCGAGGCGATCGGCTTGACGTAGGACTTTCGGTAGGAGATGATGCCGCGTAGCAGCGAACCGTGTGCTTGTAGGATGAGCGTCTGCGCAGTATCGGTTTCGTATGAGCTCGATGCGAGCTCAATCACAATCGAACCTGGGCGAAGGAAGGCCACGGTGGAGAGGCCGGAGCCTGTGACGCCGATGAGCACGTCGACCTCCTGCACGCGCCGGATTTGCTCCCACAACTCGACATTGTCCAGGAAGAGCGTCTCGACCTTGCCGTTGCGCATCGTATCCGGGGACGCTTCCGCAAGGGACCGCTGGATCGTCATGATCAGCTCGTCGAGGTTCAGGATGCGGCGCTCGTGCGAAGTGCGCTGGATGACCGCCACCCGGAATGGGCGGGCAGTCAAGCGCGCCTCAATCTCCGCCTCACGCGCCGCGGCGGCCTCATAGGACTCATAGGACTCGCTATGAGCTTGAGCGGAGCACACGCCGAGGACCTCGCCGTCGTCCCCGATGCAAGAGGGCGGGTGTCCGCGCCGCACGGCCTCACGGCGCGCGACGGTCTCGTACATCGCTCGCCGCTTCATCTCCTCTTCGCTCTGCTCGCTGGCTCGCTGGCTCAGGTCCACGAAGTATTGCTTGAGAGAGTTCTCGAGCATGCGAGAGGGAGGGGGCGGCGTGACCAGCCTCTCGACGCACGTGAGGGAGGAGGGCTGTACCTTGAAGACCGAATGATCGCGCCCGATGATCATGTCGCGGAGCTCGTCACGGTAGGCGTGGTGCGGGCACTTGTTGTCGAGCAGCAGTGAGAGGCGCTGCGCGCTCCCCCAATGACGCATCGCACGGTTCACCGCACGGTGGAGCATCGGTCCCTCCTCCGTAATCGTCACGTGGAAGCTGTCATCGAGATCGCAGGGCGAATGCATGAGGATCGCGGTGCCCCCCATGTAGTGCACGTCGATCGGCGAATCAACAATGATGTGCTCTTCAGAGAGTCGGTTCGCCATGTCGTACACGGATTCGTCGTAGTGCAGGACCACGTGCGCAATGTGGGTTTCCTTCGCAAAGTTGGCTGTGTGGGTCATGGAACTGTCTCGATACACGGGCGCTTGAGCTGGCTCGCCGAGCGAGACGTTCGCGGGCAAAAAGTCAAAGTTCTGGTTGTTGCCGGCGATGAACAAGGTTGGAGTGCAGCCATGGCAGGTGCGACCGATGCACACGTTCTCAAAGATCCCCGGGGCTGGATTCGTCGAGGTCATGCGCCGCCACTTTCCCTCGACGAGCGTCAAGAATGCAAGCCAAGCTGCGACACTGCACGGCAGCCTCATTCGACGTGCCCTCGGATGGCACGCGCCGCGCGCCAAGGTTGCAGAACATGATTGATGTGGCCGCGCGGGATTGCATCGAAGTCCGCAGGGTGTCAAGTCGGGGTACCGTACCACCGGGGGGAGCCGGGAAAACAACCAGTCCCGGTACAGTATACAGAACATGACCGTAGGAAGGGCCTATCAAGTCAAGTCAAGGCAGGTAAGTATACCCGGTAGACCTACGGTAGACCGAGCGGACATCCACATCCGACATCGGAACGGGTTTTAGCAAGGGAAGGTTCTACTTCTTACTAATAATGAACCTATGAAGCCAACACTTGTCACTTCGAGCTTCGTGAAGCTTAGGGTGTGGGCACAAAAATCGGACAGATGCGCATTCATGATCGCAACGAGTCAGACTGGGGGCGGTGCCAAACTGGGGCGTTAAACATTGTTCATGCACACACCTTCCGTCGACACCGTTCCGGCATGGCGCAGCCTTGTTGCCTTCCGGCTTGTCCATGTCCTTGAACCCTATACCGCTTCTCAGACTGTACTCAGATATCTCAGTATGTACGCGTTGTCTGGTGTGGCATCCGGCATGTGTCTCGAGGTCTCGACGGTATGGTTGGTTCAGGGTTAGCCCCGCGACCTCACATTGAGCTTCATTCCCCCCGACGCAACGCCACTTGCGTCTCCAGCGCGGCGAGAACTGATGCTTGCGCCTCAGAGCTGGCCCTCGGGTTGCCGTCGACTCTGACCTTCTCCAGCAACGGCCACGTGTTCCTCTCGATCGCCGACGCCAGAGCCCTCATCCCAGCGTCGCCGATCTCATTGTGGTCGAGGTAGATGTAAGCGCACCTGGGCATAACGTGCCCTTGGCACGCGTCCACGAGCGCAATGATGCTCTGGTCGCCGATGCGATTGTGTTCCAGTTCGAGCGCTTCCACGTGCGTGAGCCCTCCGACAGTGACGGCGTATCGCAAGGCGGCTGAAAATTCCTCGCCCTGTGCGTCGCTCCATTTGCGATGGCAGAAGCAGAGGGTCCGCATGTGTTCAAACTCAGAAGTGAACGCTCGCTTATAGATCTCGGCTACCACATCGATGTCACCGCCGTTGGTGAATGCCAAGCGCTCGCTGCTGACACCGTCGCGCAGCTTCTCGGCGAAGGCGGTCGGGGTGAGGGGGGGCGGCTGAAGTGCGGAAGAGGCCTTGATCATGTCCTCGATGGTGCACTCAGCGCCAGTGAGCTGCGAGAGGTCCAGCTGCAGGCCCGTGCCCTTGACCATAGAGCTCATGTGCCTCTCTGTAAAACACCAGCCTCGAGCTCCGTAGGGCGCGCTGTTGGTATACCCCCCCTCGGGCAGCGGCCTCGAAACGAGGAGCACGAATGTTTTCGGATGGCTGTACCACAGCCCTATGTTGTTGAGCGCACGCTTGAAGCGCGCGCGTTCTGCAGGTGTTCGGTCATCCCGCCCCTCAGGGCAGCTGCGTGAGCGCTGTGGGAGTGAGCCGTAGTCCCAAAAGACACCAACCTTGCTGCCAGGGCTGCTATCGCACGAGGATGCGAATGCCTTGAGAACGAATGCAACTCGACGCAGGAGCTCGCCAGCCCTGTCAGGATGGTCGCGGTCAAGCCAAGGGTACGACATGACGAGGACTGGCAACCATTCCCCCTCGGGCCCGAAATGCCATTGTTCCATCTCTGCAAGGGTGACCTTGGCCTCCGCTGGTAGCTCCTGCCAGCGCGGCAGGCTGCCCCCGTTGTCAGCCAGATTTGCCAGCCATGCAGCATCAATGAGAGTTACGTCCTGAAGTGCGCTTTTCAATCCTGACGCGTCAGAGTCGTCCCAACGGGATGGATCGGAAGATACTGCAGCGAGTACGGGTGCCGCCTGGTGCCTGACATTAGCGCGAGAGCGCTTTGCCTCGGACTCCTCGCCTTCTGAGAGCTCACGCTTGGCCTCGCGCCGCTCTGCCTCGCGCCGCTCCGCCCCCAGCGCTTCCTCTTCGGCGTGAAGCTTAGCCTTTTCGTTGGCCTCGCGCCTCGAGCGCTCCTCGGCGTCGATCTTGATCTCGGCCTCAGCCGCCGCCTCCTCGGCTGCCACCGCCTCCTCAGCCGCCGCCTCCTCAGCCGCCGCCTTCTCGGCCGCCGCCTTCTCGTCGGCGGCCGCGGCGACGTCGCCACCGCCGCCACCGCCGCCACCGCCGCCGCCGCCACCGCCGCCGCCGCCACCATTGCTATTAGCGGTTATGAGTTGTTTCTCCTCTTGGTACTCGGGCATCTTACTGATCGCTTCTCTCTCCGCGTCACAGGTCTTGCGAACACAGTCTTCAATGTCCGCACGGTCGTCGAGTTGTGCGACGCAATCTCCAAGCTTGCAGCACCTCACGCTCTCCTGCAGTAACGTCTCGTCGAGCTGCTTTGCGAGCTGGAACAGGACATGCGCCGCAACAGGGTGCACGAGCAAGACGAGCAGGACTGAGCTAAAGCGCCTTAAGACTACTCGGATTTCCTCAACACCGACATCAGAAGGCCATATGCTTAATTCTGTCAGCTCCTTCACTTTGTTCTCAATGTCATCCTCGACGGATATGTCGCTTTGACTGTCGCTCGACTCAGCAGCGCCACTGCTGTAGGAAGCTGTGCTGTGCTGCGGAAGCTGGGATTTGTCGATTTCAACACGGATGCAGCACCGTTTTGTTCCAATCCTCGCCCTCGTCGTGGAGGATAATTCGGGCTTTTCGATGCGGATGCTGCGAATTCCGCTGCAGACCTCCGGACGTAGCAGCCCAGCCAAGACGCTCTTCAATCTGAGTTCGCGCGAGTCGTCAAAAGAGTCGACGTCACCTTCGAGGCAAAGCGTGATCACCTCGCGTGGCGAAGATGGCGACCGCGGTAAGGCGGGAGCCGCGCTTGAGCTGCCTTGTGAGCTGCCTTGAACGGCATCGCTTGCTACACTGCTCTCTGTGTGAAGCAATGAGCTGGTGACCGGTCCACCGCCCTCGCCACCACCCTCGCCGCCGCCTCCCCACGCAGGCGCATCAAGCATCGCCAGCCTTGCCGCATTTGCTTCTGCCTCCCCACAGCCTTCGCCGCCTCCAAGCGAGCCACCCGCGAGCTTGAGTCCGGGCGGCGATGCGCTGCTCGGGCGCACGGGCACCTGCACAGGCAGCGTCGAGCTCGCAGAGCTTCCGTCTATGCCACTCATCATCTCCCGGACGTGCTCGTCGGTCTTGCCGACGATCGGCAGCATCGTCTCCTTGTCTTTCTTGTTGGTCACGAACACGTCGGGCGACGCGAGGAACTTGGACATCTCCGCCGGCGTCTTGGTCGACATCTCCAGCAGGGCCTCTCGGTCCTTCTCCGTCGCGTTGTGGATGCACGAGACTGTGACACGTGACTCGCCCTCCCTTGCCGGGCGCACGCCCTCCGACGTCACCTGCTGCATCGCGCACCAGCCCTCCATTGTCGTCCAGAACCGCGTGCGGTACGCGGTGTCGAGCAGGATCAGCACCTTGGCCGTCAAGTAGAGGTCGGCGATTGCTTTGAGCATAAGGTCGAATTCGGCCTTCTCCGCGGGCGTGCGGTCGTCCTGATCCTGCGGGCAGCCGCTCGAGCGTTGTGGCATGCAAGAGTAGTCGAACCAGACGTACTGGATCTCGGGGTGGGCCCTCAGGTGCTCCTGGAGCGCCGCCAGCTGCGCGCCGGTCTCGTCGGGCCTCGCGAAGTCTTCCCACCTGTGGCTGACGAAGAGGATGCGCTGGATCAGCCCCTTGCCTTGGAAGGCGTCCTTCAGGTCGATGTTCAGCCTCAAAAGCTCATGCGAGTCGCGCAGCTCCTGCATACGCCCCAGCTGCTTGGTGCTGGCTTGAAGCACGACCTCTCGTGTCAAAAAGTAAAAGGCGGGTTTGTGCGGGTCCCACGCACTCTCCACGCGCGGAACGGGACGCCCCCACATTTTAATGCGCTCCATCGCACGAGACAGGAGGCTCCAGGGAAAAAACGACTTGGTGGCTGCCCCCCCCTTTTAGCCCTCACTCTGTCATATCGAAGCCCACAACCAGACATCGAATAAGACTATAAGAGCGCGCGTGGTGTGATCGAATATTTAGCACATTTTAAGGCCGCGGTTAGCAGGTGAGCAAAAATGAGGAACCTGTATATAATCTGCTTTTGTACGGTTGTTATTACGTGCGGCCACATCAGGCAGGGTCACCGCTTCCCATCCGAACAGCGAAGTTAAGCTGCCTCGAGTATCGGTAGTACTGCGGTGGGGGACCACGCGGGAAGGCGATATGCTGCACGTTTTCTAGTTTTTGATTTTGTTACGTTTTGAGTTCAGCTCTCTTCCACGTCTACTTTTGTTCAATCGCCGTCGCTCCCTCCCCCCCCTTTTGGTCCTCTGACAAAACCCATGAATCACTCGATGCCCGACGCGAGACGGACTGGGACCCCGAGGCCGCAAAAGCGTCGTGGTTTGTTTCAAGCCCGGGCGCAACACGTGATGCAGATGGCCGACCAGGATTGGCTGCCCGTTCTGAAATGCCCCGCGTCACGCGGTTCATGGCGCCCGTGCCGATGTCCACGGCGCTTGCGCCGAGATTCACAGCGCCTGTGCCGAACTTGAGCGCACCTGAGCTGAGGGCGCTTGCGCCAAGGTTGAGCGCACCCGAGCTGAGGTTCGCAGCGCCCGTGCCGATGTCCACGGCGCTTGCGCCGAGATTCACAGCGCCTGTGCCGAACTTGAGCGCACCTGAGCTGAGGGCGCTAGCGCCAAGGTTGAGCGCACCCGAGCCGAGGTTCGCAGCGCCCGTGCCGATGTCCACGGCGCTTGCGCCGAGATTCACAGCGCCTGTGCCGAACTTGAGCGCACCTGAGCTGAGGGCGCTAGCGCCAAGGTTGAGCGCACCCGAGCCGAGGTTCGCAGCGCCCGTGCCGATGAACTTCACCATCTGGGCAGCTCTTGCATTCTTCCTATGCTCCTCGAACCGAGCGAATTTGCAGAGCGCTCGTTTCGCCTCGCTGTGCATGGCCCGGGTCGCCGCCACTGTAGAACTGAAGCCCATCAAGCGCCCACACAGCGGGTAAAGCCCAACCATCATCAAGGAGCTCGCCAGGCAGATGAACGAGGCGAAGCTGATGCGCGTAGCCGCAAAGACGTAGCCAGTCACAAGTGAGATGATCGCGAGATCGTTGGCCCACGCCGTGATGGCGAACCCGCGGCCACGCATGTCGATCACGAAGGAGAGCGAAGCAATCGTTCCGGGCATCGCGACCAATGCTTGGTACACACCCTTGCCAACGAAAAGTCCGAGCACTGCGAAGGCGAAGCTCAGCGAAACGGAGATCATCTCACACACAAAGAAAGAGCGCCGGATTTGCGCGGCAGCTTCTTCGTCGTCGGGCCGGAAATAAGCGCCCGCGTCGCCCCACGCGGTCCTCGCGATGCTGCCGCTGTTGATACGAAAGAGCGCCGCGTTCGGTGTGGCTTGGTCGTCATGCCATGCGGTCGGAAACAAGACGTCGAACGGGCCGAGCAAGCTGGGTCCTGCTACGGTGAGCAGAAGCGCCGACACGACCGACTGATTGAGAACGGATGACTTCATGCCATCCAAAAGCTGCTTCGTTTCTTTCATGAAGTCCGAAAACTCTTCTTGGGTGAGGTGCTCCTCACCGTCATCCACGTGCGTCAAGTCGAGGCGCGCAAGGCGCAACAGCATGCCGGCGGTATCCTGTCCACCAAGCTGCGCCACCTCGCGATTGATGATTGCTATGTCCTTTTCATCTACCAGAGCCAACCGCTTGATCTGCTCACGAGCCAGTTTTATCATCTGCTCCACACGCTCAATGTCGGTCGCGCCGAGGAGCACTTTTTCTGTGCTCACTGTATTTCGGTGCTCGATCTTGTCGTGCGAGAGCTCGGCGTTTGCCGCCTCGGATTCACCGCTGTCTAAACCGAGACGATTTGTCGGGGTGCATTGGGGCGCATCCATGACCGAACCCAGAAAACCGTCGCTTGTTAGAGGTCTATGGAACGAGACCCGCGGGTAGGAATTCCTTATTTGCAGACTTTTGTCGGACTTTCGTTTGAATTCCTAATAGAACTTCAAGGCGCCCATGGGTAGTTTTCACCCATACAAGTAGTTCTTGACAAGTTCAAGTTCAAGTTACTAAATAACAGACAACCTGGTTACAAATCTTGCCTAATAAATAATTTGAATATTTGTGGCAGCTTGTACAAAGACCCCGCGTCGCACAATCGGTCGGCGTGTGTGTTACGTGTGTGGCCCGCGACGGCGTTTAACTATGCGACCAGGCCACATAATTGCATGTCATTGATATTGATTAAACTCCGCTATGCACTCGCAGTCCGGCACTCCATGCGTCCTGGATCTCCCTCGGTCGTGCTCGCCGTTTGTAGCGCCTGCTGCAACTTGGCAATCTCGTTGTCGATGCGCATGAGCTCGTCGTCGAGCCGCTCTGCCGCTGGCCTCGCATTCACACCGGCGGTCGCATTGGGTGTGAAGCCGTTGAGATCGGGGCTCGGCGGAGCCATCGAGACACACGGGGTCGAGCTGGGTGCATCGCGCGATGCAACTGGCCCTGCGGCTTCTCCTCCTCCGGCCGATCGTACCGGTACCTGATTAGGGAGGCAATCAGAGGTCATCAGACGCAATCAGGCGCCATCAGTGCCCCCTCAATCAGCGGCCGATCGTACCGGTAGCAGTTGCGCCGCCGCCGATGGTGGCGTCGGAGTCGCGAACCCGACGCATGCATTCGCGCGCATCTCGGCCTGGCTGAGCTGCTCCGCTGCGAGGTCGATGGAACGCATCACCTCGCGAGCCACCGCCTCCGCACTCAGAACGTCCGCACCGTACGGCGCACCGAGTCCTGTGTAGGCGGAGCACGCGCCCACGACGGCGCTCGAGGAGGGGGCCGCGGGTGGCCGAGGCGCCCAGGACGGCTCCCGGTATGGTGGCAGCGAGTCGAGCGCGAGCGCCGTGGCGGTGGCCGGCGGCGCCATGTCGAGCGCCATGCGCCCGGCGGTGCGTGGCTTGTACTGGGGCGTCTCTGGCCAGAGTGACGGTAGCAGCGGGAGGTTAGGAAGCCCGGCGGCGTAGTCAGAGAGGCGACGGGGGTAGGCCTCCTGGCCGCCCCCCCCCGGCGTCATCCCCGCCTGCGCCTCCGCCCTCGCCACTGCATGCTGCGCCGCCTCGGCCTCGGCCTTCCACCGCGCCACCTCGGCGGCCGCGCGCCGGGCCTTCTCGTTCGCAACCTCTTCGGTGGCCCGGCGTGCGTGCACAGCCGCGGCGGCTTCGCCCCGCCAGCATGCACTCTCGGAGGCCGACGCGGCGACGAGCGCCATGCTGAGCGCCATGGCTTCGCGCGCCGTCACGGGCGCCATGGCTTCGCGCGCCGTCACGGCTAGGCGCTCAGCTTGGCGCTCAGCTTGGCGCTCAGCTTGGCGCTCAGCTTGGCGCTCGAGCTCCGCGGAGCTCGCTGCCTGTGCCGCCGCCAACGACGGAAGCGCCGACAAGGACGGAACCTCCGCCAACGACGGGGCCGCGGCTGTCGGCGGCGCCTCCGCGCTGGGCGTTGTCTTGGGCGCTCCCCAGCAGCCGGCTCCTACGCAAGGATTGGGCTCCGGCGTTGTCTTGGGCTCCGGCTCGAGCGCCGCCGTGAGCGCGGCGTGGCGCTGGCGCAGCTGCTCGATCGAGCGAGAGAGCAGCTGCGACGTGGCAAGAAGCAGATGGGCCTGGGGAGGCTCGAGGGGCGCGCCTGAGGTGGCGTGTGTGAGAGCTCCATGGAGCGCGGCCGCGTGCGCACCTGATGAAGGAGGCAATCATGGGTCATCAGTGATCATCAGACGTCATCAGAGCTCCATGGAGCGCGGCCGCGTGCGCACCTGATGAAGGACGCAATCAGAGGTGATGAGGGACGCAATCAAAGGCGGCCGCGTGCGCACCTGATGAGGGACGCCATCATAGGCCCATCAGAGGCACTCAGAGGCAATCAGTGACCATCATAGGCCCCAAGGGCGCACCGAGCGCGTTGTGATGCTGCTCAGTGAGCCGGTGGTGCTGCACGATCGTCTGCCGATATCGGGCGTGGCTCGCCGCCTGCTGCCTCGCTTGCTCAACGGCCGCCTTGGTCGCCTCGAGAGCCGCCGCTTGTTCAGCGATTCGCCGCGACGCCTGGCTGACGTACGAGCGCTCCCGCCCGAGCTCCGCTTCAAGCAGCTGCAGGCGCTCGACCGCACTCTTCGCGCGCGCCGTCGCCACCGCCGCCTCCTCCTGCGCCTTGCGCACCGTCGCCGACGCGTTCGCGAGCTTGTCTGAGGCGTTGCGGCCCGCCTCCGCCGCGACTCGCTCTGCCACCTCTATCCTCCGGCGCGCGCGGGTGCGTTCCTCCGCCGCCTCCGCACTCGCGGTATCCGTCGCTGCCGCGATCGCCTCCTCGGCCGCCTCGGCGCGCGCGCGCCACTCGGCCGCCGCCGCGCGCACCTCCGCGGCCTCAGCCTCGAGCGTCCGCGCGCGCGCCTCCGCGCTGGTCGCGGCACTTCGTGCACGCCCTTCAGCCGCCTTGGCCGCTGCCGCCTCGCCAGTCGCCTCCGCTGCGGCTCGCTCGGCGGCCTCGGCACGCCGGCGTGCATGCGCGCGCTCCTCGAGCGCCAAGGGCAGCTCCGACGCGAGCCGCGCGCGCTGAGCCGCCTCCGCACTCGCCGCGTCCCTTGCTGCCGCGATCGCCTCCTCAGCCGCCTCGGCGCGCGCTCGCCACTCGGCCGCCGCCGCGCGCACCTCCGCGGCCTCAGCCTCGAGCGTCCGCGCGCGCGCCTCCGCGCTGGCCGCGGCACTCCGTGCACGCCCCACCTCACGCTCTGCCGACTCCGCACGCCGCACAGCCTCAGCCGAGCGCGCGATCGCAGCCTCTCTCTCATTCACGTTCACCGCTTCGGCCGCAGCGGAGACCTGGCGCTCGGCGTCGCGCGCGAACGTCTCACTGCTCGTCACGACGCCAAGCCGCTCGGCCGAGAGCGCCCCTGACGCCTCGTCGGCGCGCTGCCGCTGACGTAAAGCCTCGTTCTGCGCGGCGGCCAGCTCGGCGCCGAGCGAGCGCTCGAGCGCCCGCCGGTTGTCGACCTCGGCCTCGAGCGCCGCATTCGAAAGCGCGGCGCGAATCTCGGCCTGGTGCGCCAGGTTCTTGACCGCCTCCTCGGCCTGCGTCGCACGGCGCTCGAGAGCCATGCTCCTCTCAAGCAGAGGATGCTCCCGCGCCGCCAACTGCTGCATCTTGTCCTCTGCCGCATGCGCACGGCGAGCGCAGATGGCTGCCTCCTGTCGAATGGCCTCGATCTCGCTCGAGCTCGCGCGTGTGGCCGCCTTCGTGTGCTCCTCAGTGGCGTGCAGCCTCTCCTCAGTGGCACGCAGCCTCTCCTTCGTGCCCATCAGCTCCGCGTGCAGCTCAGCATTCTTGGCGAGCGCCGCGGACAAGCGCTCGTCGATCGCCTGCTGCAGCACCGAGAGCTTTGACTTGGCAAGCGACACGGTGTTGCGCGTCGACTCGAGTATGCGGCGCTGCGGGGAGCTCAGCTCCATCGGCGAGCCGACCAGCGCGCGTTAGCGCCTTACTTGTATGTGGCGGCAACATGAACACACACAAATCGTGAACAGAATAGCCGTGAAAACAATACGGCGTGCTGAGAAACAGCCATAAAAAGAAAGTGCGGCGTGGGCGGTGAACCCCCAAATGGGCTAGTAGTCAAGGGGCGGCGCCGAGTAGAAATTTGCACGCCGCCCCCTGAAGCGGCAATTCACACAATAGCGAATAGGAACCAAACACTTTTCTGCCTACTCGATGTTAAGCCCCCCAGTTCCAACGGTGGGTACATGAAGAGTCGTGTTCCAAAATTCGCGCTTGGAACGACGCTTCGCAGGGGGAGACACAAAAGTCTCTCGCGATCGTCCACACGCGTTTTGCCCGCCCACAGTTCGCTGGGACTTTGAAGCGACAATGGCAGAGATCAGAAATCGCAGCAGCAGCAGTCAACCCTCTGGCTCCTCAGCGCGGTCAGAAGCTGACATTGAGCTGCGCAAGCAAGCATCAGCGGCCGACACGGTGCCCGTCGTCGGCTGGCGGCAGGACATTTTCGCGATCAGCCTGCTGCTGCTGCTGTACACGCTGCAGGGCGTACCCATGGGCATCGCGAGCGCCGTGCCTTTTCTGATGCAAAAAAAGAACTTGCGGGACTCCGACCAGGGCAAGTTTTCCTTTGCGAGTTGGCCGTTCTCGCTCAAGCTGCTATGGGCGCCCCTTGTCGACTCGCTGTACCACAGTCGCTTCGGCCGACGTAAGACGTGGATCGTGCCCGCACAGTTGGCGATCGGCGCGCTGCTGCTGTGGGCGGCGCCGCACATCGATGTGTGGCTTGGCGAGGGCGGTGGCGTCGACGTGCCCGTGGAGGTGGGCACGCTCACGATGCTCTTCTTCGCTTTCTTCTTCCTGGCGGCCACACAGGACATCGCAGTGGATGGCCTCGCCCTCACGATCCTATCGCCGGCCAACAAGGAGCTCGGCGCGACGTGCAACACCATCGGCCAGTCGTTCGGATATCTGATCTCGAGCACCGGCTTCCTCGCGCTCTACTCGCCTGAGTTTTGTAACGCCTACTTGCGCCCGGCGGCTGCGTTTGACGAAACCCATGGACTCGTCACGCTGGGCGGGTTCATGCTCTTCTGGGGATGGGTCTTCCTCGCCTCGACCCTTTGGGTGGCGCTACTCTCGCGTGGCGACGAGCACATGCCACTCCGTGGCTCCCTCGGCACCCTCCTGCGCGACGCGTACGAGGAGATGTGGCTCGTGCTGCGACTGCCCGCCGTTCGCTCGATGGCGCTCGCGCTGCTCACGTGCCGTGCGGCGCTCGGTGTCTTCGGCTCGGCCACCTCGCTGCGCATCACGCAGGCGGGCATGCCGAAGGAGCACCTCGCGATCATGGTCTCCGTCGCACAGGTGCTTGGGGGGCAGCGCTCCTCGGAGTGCGCGCATGCAAGTGCTCACCCCTTCGCCCTCCCCACTCCCCTCTGCCCACAGGTTCTTGGGATGGGCGTGCAGCTCTACGTCTCCGGCCGCTTCTTGACGACGGGCGCGGCCGGCGAGGAGGCCAAGCCGCTGCACATCTTCGCGCGCCTCTACCCGGCACGGCTGCTCATGGGACTGGTTGCACTCACGCTCGTGACCGTTGTGGGCGCGCACCGGGGCAGCTCGGGCGGCTTGCCTTATTGGCTCTACGCGGTGGTCACTCTCTCCATCCTCGTGCAGGTGGCGGTGCAGGAGACGGGCTTTGTGGCCATCATGGCCTTCTTTAACCGTGTGGCCGACCCGAGCATCGGTGGCACGTACATGACCATGCTCAACACCATTGCCAACCTGGGCGCTGCGTGGCCCAACACCGCGGCGCTCTTCCTAATTGATGCGATGCACCACACTCGCCCGTGCTCCTGCGAGCCGCCAGCCACGGCGGGCGCACTGCAAGCTCTTGCCATGCCTTGGCAAGCTCTTGGCAAGTCGATTGGCAAGGTATTTGGAGTAGCGGTGGCCGCCCCGTGCAAGTGTAAGCCCGAGGTGCTCATCGACGGGTACACAGCCACATGCATGCTCAGCTTGCTCGTCGGGGTGGCGTGGTTCGTTCTTGTGCGGCCGCGCCTCTTTGCGCTGCAAGCGCTCCCACCCTCGGCGTGGCTTGCGAGGCGCGTGAGTGTATGACATTCGAATGGGAAGCGGGAGCGGGCGCGGCAACCGGCTTAACAACCGGCATGGCGCCGGGTGCGCCGTGGCGGTTGGATGCGGTCCTCGGGAGATGCCAACGAGCTCCAACGGAAGTGAAGAGGGCCATAAAGAGTTGGCAAGGTCGAAGTAAGGTTCGGTTTTCCGGCGAGGGTTCGGGTTTCGGCGATGGGGAGGGACAGACGGGTCGACCGCGTTGTCGGCGCTGCCTCGCCCGGAAAAAGCCGGCCGAGAACCGATTAATCGGACCGGACCTAAATCGGACCGATAGAGGGAAACACCATACATCCGATCCGATCCGGGGAGACATGCACTCGTGGTCGTGGAGGTTTGCTTATCGCTGCGACGGTCAGAGATATCCGATGCGCGATGGCGTGTTATAGATTACACCACGACCGCACAGCCCGGTAGAGACCGTGTCCTGTCGCGCGGCCCCTGCGCGGCCCTGCCGGGGCCTCACAATCAACGCGGATCCGCTTTATGGCCGCAACGCGCAAGGACGGCCGGATGGAATTGATCGCGCCCGCCCCGTCGTCCCTCTCGTGTGGTGTGGCTAATTTAGGGTGCACCCAATCTTGTACGGCGTGCGGAAGTCGTACTGGTGGATCCAAAAGTTGGCGCCAAACTTCTCGCCCTTGAACACGGTCATCGCCTCGTGGTGCGTGCGGTGGTCTTGTTTGCCTGGGTCGCTCGCGAGCACCGAGGGCCATAGCACGGCCCTCCCCCTTTTGGGTTGGATGGTGAGCGGCCCTCCCGGCAGGTCGGTGAAGCGCGTGCCGCCGCCGCCGTCCTCCGGAACGTCGTTGAGGTACATGAACATTGTGTAGAGGCGCACGCCCTGCACGAGGTGGATGTCGCCGTCGATCCAGTCCGAGTGACGCCGGTAGAAGGCGCATGTGGGGTCGTCGTGCTTCGGGCACGCATTGTAATGCACGAGCTGTGCGAACTCAGTGTTGGGCACGGGTACCTGTGTGACGTCGCTCACACGCTGCTGGACGGCCTGCACTAGTGGGTCCTCGAGGCAGGCGCTCTCCATGCACCAGGCATGGCGCGAAGTGCGGATCTCGGTCTTCACCTGATGAGAGGGAGGCTATCATAAGTCGTCGTGAGCGGCAATCATGGGCCATCAGAGGGCTAGTCACAGGCCTCACACCTCGATAGTCTTGCCATTCTTGTCGATGCCGACGCCGCGCGACTCCGTGTACTTGCCTTTCCCATGCCTGATGAACGCCTCCGCCTCAGCCTCGCTCAAGAAGTTGTGGAAGAGGACAACCGGGGGGTCACTGGAGAGCATCTCGGGCTCGAGATCGCCAAACTCCGACATCACGCGCTCGAACGTCGCGTTCATCGCATCCGGAGCGAGGGCGGGCTTGACGTCGGGCGCGCGCGGGCAGCGAGCGCGGTATTGGGCACGCAGCGAATCGACCTTGCCCCCGATGCCTGCGGGAGAGCATGAGAACGCGCACTGCGCCTGCATGAAGGCCTTGTTGCTTTCGCACTCGCCAATCTGCGCCCATTGGACGCACTCGGCCTTGGGCGTGTACAGGTCCACTAGATGGGCCGATGCGGCCTCATCCGCTCGCTCGCACGTCACCTTGCACTCCGTACGCATAAAGGCCGGGTTGGCAGTGCACTCGCCAGCCGCCGCCCATGCGGCGCAGTCCGCGGGCTCACCGGGCTCACCCGCCGCGGGCGCGACGCTCGCTCCTCCTCCAGGCGCCTCAACGGCGACCGCCTCGGTCGGAAACTCCCACTGCGTCTCGCGCGATCCCTGCTTGAAATAGTACTGCGCGCCGGTCGTCGGGTCCGTCGCAGAGCTCCAGCCCTTTGGCAGTTTGGCGCTCGTTGTCGGGTCCACACCCAGCCCTTTGGCAGCGGTCTTGGATGGCGTTGAATTCTCCTTCTCCGGAGCCGTGCCTTGCCGGGTTTGAGCCGCGTATTGCGCATGGGTTGGAGTAGTATCGTGCCACAGCTTAGTTTTGGACACAAATGCAATGCCAGCGGCCAGCAGGACAACAACCGGCGCAGCCCACAGCATCATCCTGGACGTGTCCGAGCGCTTTGGCTTTTGGCTGGCGCCCGTCTTCTTCGTCGACGTTCCGTCCGACGGTGCTCCGTCGGCCGGGGCTCCGCTCTTCTTCATTTTGGTCATGCGGCGCCACGAAGCGGGGCGCTCGGGAGGGGCTTGGAACCCATCCTGGTTTTGACGAAAGGGGGAACACTGCAGTAGTGTGAACGGAGGCGGGAGAGGAGAGGTTTGTGATGAGGAAGTCAATCAGAAGAATGCGAGCGTGGCACTCAGCGAGTGAGTGCTCTCGCGATGTTCACGTCGTTGGTTCCGGCGATCGCCATGGCTTTCGCTGTATCGCGTGGGCCCGCTGCGGCGCGTGGGCCACGCTTGCTCTGCCTACAGCGCACGGCTGTCATGCAATCGTTCAACGAATTCGATGTCAACGCGGCCATCACTGCTATGAACGCCGCAGTGGAGGCCGAGGACTACGCCGAGGCCGCTCGGCTGAAAAAGCTGATTGCCGACGCGGGCGCCAAGCCGTCCGGCTGGCCGACAGAGCTCGTCCCAGCGTGGCTCTTCGATCGGTGCGAGAAACTCGGGTTTCGCTATCCAACGCCTGTCCAGGTGGCAGCCTTCTCCGCCCGACCGGCTCAGGATGTTGTCCTGAGAGCGGCGACCGGCGCGGGAAAAACGCTCGCGTATCTCATGCCGCTGCTCGCTGTGGTCCTCGCTCAGCCACTCGAAGCCCGCGGCGTGCGCACGAGCGAGGCCGTGGCCTCCGCACCGAATCTCTCGCCCACTGACGCTATGGCCGTCCTCGCGCCTGCTCTCATCACCATGCGGTCCGAGCGAGCCAAATCGACCCCTGAGTCGCTCACGCTTCGCGGCGCTCCGCTCGCGATCATCGTGGTGCCGAACGAGGCTCTGTGCGAGCAGGTGGGCGGCATAGCCTACTCGCTGCTCGGTGGTTACGCGAGGGCGAGCCGCACGTGGGAGCCGGGAGCCCGCGACTCCCTGTTCAAGTTCAAAGGGCCTAAGGGCTCTCGCATCGTCCTATGGGCCGGGACGACGGGTGACTCAGCCTCGGGATTGCGTGCGGCCGACTGCGACCTCCTGATCACGACCCCGGACGGATTGGCCTCTGCCGCCGCCGCTACCACCGATGCCTTGCCGCTGGGCTCGCTCGCGGCCATCATTCTCGATGAGGCAGATGCACTGCTGGATGCGCCGGGGTGCCAATGGCTGCTTCGGAGCGCGCCGCCCTCGTGCGTACGCTTTGTGGCCGGCGCGACACTCACAGACGGCGTGATCGCTGCCGTCATGGAGCGAGGGCTGCTCCGTGCACCAGCGTGCCTCGCTGAGGGCGATGGAAGCAGTCGGACTCTGACGGAGGCCTTTGTGGGGGAGGCTGTGCCCAAGCGGCGCACGGCGCTGCCCCCGTCGCTCATTCACCAGGCGACGTTCGCGCCTACTGAAGGTGAGCGCCTGCTGCTCCTCGTGCGCATGATGCGATCGGACCTTCGCGCGTACGAGCGGGCTGTGAACGAGCGGGCTGTGAAGGCGGCCGCCGCCGAGGCGTTCGCCGAGGAGGCCGCCGAGAGCGCTGTGCAGGCGCTCGGCCCACGTCCCCGAGCCGTTGTGTTTGCGGCGGACGAGCCCGCAGCTAAGGAGGTGGCGAGGGCCCTCCGAGACGCTCTGTGGGGCGACCACGCGATCGCGGTGCTGCTGCCCGAGACCGGGATGGAGCCGATGCTTCTCGCCGATCGCTTTCGACGGGCGGGTGGCGCGCAGCAGGGCTTCAAGCCGGGGGTGGCGGCGGGCCAGAGCGCCTCCGTGCTCGTGGCGCCGCTCGCGACGGCGCGTGGCCTGGACTTCGCCAACGTGACGCACGTGTTCACACTTGGGCTCCCGCCGCTCAGTGCCGCGGAGTATGTACACGTGGCCGGCAGGACGGGTCGCGTAGGCCAGGCGGGCCAGGGCGTGGTCTCCTCCATTATGTCTGGTGAGGGAGAGCTCGCGTCGCTCAGAGCCATGGCGGCGGCCGAGCTGGGCCTAGACTTGATGAAGCTCGAGGACGAGGACGGAGCGGAGGCCTTGGGAGACGAGGACCTGAGCGAGCTCAGGCGGCGGCTCGAGGATGGCTTCTTGCTGCTGTCGACAGAGGCAGAGCCAGAGGGCGATGAGCCCGACCCTGCTGCGGAGTGAGACACTGGTGCCTCAAGGTCGAGCGCCAGGGCAGCCGAGCATAGAGGGCGGTAGACGTCGGCCGATACGTTGCAGAAATCGGAGGCGGGCCGTTTTCATCGTCGCGGAATGCGATGACCGGACGCGATGAGCGAACGGAATACATTCGATTAGTGTATAGGAGTCTTCGATCAAGGATTATCGATGATCGGTACATTGTACGTAAGGAAAAGTAAGCGGGTTCGGCGTGGCGCGTCGGTAGACCGCGTCCCGCGTCAGCCGCGGTACTAAGTTGTATACCCTCAACCCGACCCTGAGTGCATCCTGTGTGCAGCTCCCGAGCGCCTCGGCAGTGCAGCTCTCAGCACCTAGTGCAAGGCTCGGGCAGCTGCCCTCCACTACACCATGGTCCATCACACGTCCAAGTCGTGCACCATAAGGGCGCACTTTGGCAAGATCTTTGCCTTGCCTGCGTGACAGCTGGCGTGGCGTGGCTCCCGCCAACCACGCTAAAGGGGCTCTCCCAGTCGCGTGGGTTGAAGATTAGGAGAGGCACCTGGTCCGCACTGCTCAGAGACAGCCCAGGCGTGTGCTGGAGGAAGTCGCGATGCCGGCGGGCCGTCGGATTGTTCGTCAGGTCGATTGGAGTGTTGGTCTGGACGATGAAGAAGGCTTCGATTGTTCGGTCGAGGCGCTCGTTCCACGCCCTGCAGCCGTACACGAGCTCATTGTACCCAGAGTAGAAGGATGGCGTGCGGTAGGGCTGCGAGTGCTCGTTGTACAAGCCGAGCATCACGTTGAGATCGCTCGGGCGCCATGCGGCGTTGATCTGGCCCTGGCTGCCGAAGCCGCACGGTTTCCGGCCGCCAGTCTCTGAACCTGCGTACGGGTCCTTGCGCTGGCACCATTGGTCATAGCAGCCATTCTCTCGTGCTCGATACGTCGTGCCATCGTCGCCGTATGCGCACGCGATGGGAATGGATGGGCTGACGACCACGCCCCCGTCATTGCTGATGAGTGGCACCGCCACGCGATCACGGCGAGCTCTCATGCCACGAAAGGCGAGCATGGCGCTGAGCCGCCCACCAAACTGGCCGTCTAATGGGCATTTCCACGGCTCGTTCCATGATGCCTCGTATCCATCGAACTGATGTATCACCACACCCGCTTCTTTGAGCACATTGGAGGCGGCACCGGCTCGGAAGCGAAGGTTGAGGCGACTTGCGACCTCAACAGCGTTGCTGGGGGGGTGCGGGGGCGGAAACGGCGAGGGCGACCGAGGCTGAGGAGGCGGCGGCGGCGGCGGCGGCGAGCGCGGCGGCGGCATCAGCGGCGGCGGCATCAGCGGCGGCGTCGGTTGTGGCGGCAGCGATGGTGGAGGATCGAGAGGCGGCGAGGGCGGCAGTGGTGGCACCGAGGGTAAGGGTCGAGATGGAGAGAGTTGTAGCCATGACGTGCCGCTCAGGCCTGTGGCCTCCGTGGGATCTTTGGGCGTGGGCACAAAACGACTTGCAAGCGAGACGGAGCCGCCAGTGACGAATAGGAAAATCCCTACAACACATGTTGCAGTATACATGCGGGTAGAAAGGCTGAAAGGAGAACTGGAAGGAGAGCTGAAAGTTGCAGTATACATGCGGGTAGATAGGCTGAAAGGAGAATTGGAAGGAGAGCTGAAAGGAGAACCTGGACCTGGACTCCAATTCGAGTCCATGTCCACGTCCATCGGCTCCGCCATGGGCACCTTCTGCATGGACACCTTTTCCATTCTGAGACCACACACAGGAAGTCCACAGGAATTCGCCTTTTTTGGCTCGGCTTCTACGCCAAGTGGTTCATTTTCCAAAACTACTTCCACAGCCAAGACAACAGATTGTACATGAACATGTACCACCCAGCCGACAAACCGAGCACTGAAGACCGTACATGATAAAGCCGTGAGGGCGAGACGACAACGAGACAACGGACTCGCTAACTACGTAAGTCCATGTCAACCGCTCGTGTCACGGTTGGCAAGGCCGGCCTCGCGCGGGAAGGGGGCGAGCGTGTCGAGGTACTTGAGCTGCCGGTCGAGGCCGCGCTCAATCTTCTTGAGCGAGTTGTACACGCGCAGAATGGGGCACGTCATCTCATTCTGCTGATCGGGCATCTTCCCCAGGTTCCAGCACGTGCACGTGCCGTCCTCTTTCATCGCGTGCTCGGCGCCAAGCTTCGGTGCGCCGCTGTCGAGCGTGAAGGGCACGTCAGCGTACACGCACACGCGGCAGCGCAGGTTGGGATGGTCTGCGAGAGCCTTTTTCGGACTGGCCAGGTAGGGAACCACGCAGTACGCCACCTCCGAGGTGGCCAGACCGCACGCCAGCATGACCGAGTCAGCCGCAGCGCGCTCATCGTGCAAGATCTCGCCGTCGTCCAGCCGGCCGTCGTCGAGCGCCGCGACCGAGGCGAGGACTGCGACGCCCACCTCGGGGTACATATCGGACGAGGGGCCCTCGCTCATGCGGCCGTCGAGGTTGACGCCAAGCTGATCGACGACTATGAAGAAGCGACCCACCTTCTCGGCCTTGAGGGCAATCTGAGGATTGGCCACAAAGCCACGCGATTTGGGCGGGCCGCCCGGCGGCGCGCCGCCGAAGTCGAAATTGGGCTTGGCCGGCTTACCATCGTCGTCGTCGTCGTCGTCGTCCGCGCCCGCCGCCTGCTTATCACGCCTGAGTGCCGCCTTGAGCGCCGCGGTCTTGCCATCGTCTCGAGGGCTCGCAAGATCTGAGGGCTGGCACACAATCTCGAGTGCTGTCGCCCAGGTTACGTCAAACGTCTTCTGGTACCAGTCCGTCTCGGGGCGCACCGGCTCGAGATGGAAATCGGGAAGACCGTCGTCGTTCTCGTCGTCCGCGCGCAGCACGAGCGTGAACGGAGTCTCGCATCCTGGTGTGAACGTGTGCGGCAGCAGCACATACGGCGTCTCCGACGGCTCGAGCGTCACGTCCTGCACGAGGCGGCGCACCTGTCGAGGCTCCGCTCGGACAATGAGCTCGTCGGCCGAGGTGAGGAGCAGCTTGCGCCGTTTGGCGTCCGCGCCAGGGTTGCCCTTGAGGATCGTGATCCCTAGAGCACCCTCGGGCGGGAAGAGTGCCTCGTGGTCCGTGGTGGACGCGCTCGAGGGAGCCGGCACGGACAGGGAGATGGTGAGGCGGAGCGGCTGCTTGGTGGTGAGCAGCCACTGCTGGTTGCAGCGCCACGTGGCGAAGTTGGGGCAGCAGCCCCCCGCGGTCGCGCCCTGCCAGCGCGAGCGCATGGTGAGTTTCGTCCAGCGGTCGTCGGCCATCCGGCACGTGAAGAGCACGTTGAACCAGAGCACGAAGTCGTCGAAGCCCATCCAGAACGTGCCGTCCTCGCTATTGTTACGGTACGCCATCAGCTGGCGCATCTGCGTGGTCCACGACGGGTCGTCGTCGGCCCACTTGCCGCGCCACTCCGAATAGCCATAAAAGGTGCGCAGCCTCACCATCCGATGGCCGTAGAACTCGCCGCCCACGATGACGCAATACGGCAGGTTGGCGAGCAACCCTTTTCGGGTCAGCTCGTCGGGCGGCTCGCCGTCGACGCGGTGCTCGCACCCGATGACGTGCGAAGTCTGCCACCACTGCATCATCTGGCCCCAGAGCGCGTCCACGAGCTCGGGGTCATTCGAGGGCAACACGCCCACTTCGCGGGACAGGCCGCCAGTCAGGTACAGAAGTCCATCCTCGACAGAGCCGCCGCCGGTCTTCTCATAACATCCCTTATACTTGGCAAAGGCCTTCTCGAGGATCGGGAGCCAGAGCACGGCGGGCGAGGGCGTGCGCGCGAAGCACGGAAGGCCGTCCTTGCCGCACGGCAGCCTGTCGTCCACGATCACCACGTGCCAGTCGTCGTCCGACTTTGGGTCGTCCACGTAGAAGCGTACCTGTGGGGAGGGGGACGAGGCGCCGTGGTGAGCACATGCATGCAGAGCTCTGGCGGCTCGTCCGAATTTGGGTCGTCCACGCAATAGCGTACCAGATAGAAGCCCTGGGCGCCATGTGAACGGTCGACAAAGACGCGCTCGAGCACGCCCAGGTCGCCGCCCACGATGTTGCACGCGGCGAGGAGCCAGTGGTTGAGCAGCGCCGAGGCGACCACGCCGCTCACGCCGCCGCTCCGCTCGTCGGAGAAGAGCCGGGGCACACCCGAGCCTGACGGCAGGTCGGCCGCAAATTCGGACGGTCGGCGCCACGCGATGACGGGATCGGCCGGGAGCCCGCTCGCACGCAGCTCGGCGCCCGGGGCGCGCCCGTCCGCCCAGAGTGAGGACGGGCCCGCCACAAAGTTGGGGTCCACGAACAGCCCACCGTTCTGCGCGGCCGCCGCCTCCGCCTCAGCGATGAGACGTGCCACGTCGGCCTGCTGCCTCTTAGAAAGGCCCTGGCCCTCCGAGATGGGCTGCACCTCATTCTCGGCCACCGGAACCTCCGCCTTGGCGATGGAGGGCGTTGCCGCCGCGCCACCGCTGACCGGTGCGGCCGCCGCCTTGGCCGCGGGCAGCTTGGCCGGCACCCCTCCCGAGGCGGCGTTGGCCGCGTTGGCGGCGGCGACATTCGCCTCCGTCAGAGTCACTGGCTGCACCGCCGGACGCGACGGCGCGCCGGCGTCGTCGCGGAGCTCGGTGAGCGTGAAGGCGACGCCGGCCACGGAGGCGACAGACAGCTCAAAGGCCGCCTGGTGGCCAGGGTCGAAGGTGCACGGCACGATGATGTAGCCCAGTGCTTCGCCGCTCGCCAGAGGCGGCAGGTCCACCTCGGCCGTCTGCACGTCGACGGGCTTCCACGTGGTCTTAGTCACGAGCTCGCGCTTGCTCACCTTTGGAGATGTCTTGCGACCGCCACGGTCGCCGCTCTGCTGCTTGAGCACCACGAAGCCAATGTCCAGGAGCGGCTGTGCATTGCACCGGAGCACGATCGTGAAGGAGCCGGGCGCGCTCGGCGTTAGGAGGTACTGCGGGTTCTTCGTCCACGAGGGCACGCGAGGGCAGCCGCCAGAGGTGCCTGGTCCCCACGAGTTACGTACTTGCTTCTGCACCGGCTTCACCATCCTCTCTTTTGCGCGTCCAACGTTCGCAGCGGCCCTTTTCGCCCCCCGCCGCTTGCCCGAACCGCCCCGAACCGGTGTCGAGGGTGTCGAATTATAAACATTGGCTGTGAAGAAACATACGCCTGTCCGCATAAACTCACCCGCCCTGAGGCCTGTGGGCGCAGGGCTCTCTCTCTCTCTCTCTGCACGCTCCAGTTCTCCTCGAGCCGCGCATCTCTCTCTCTCACACTCTCTCGAAGAATTCTCTCTCAGTCAAGGATCGCGTAGAGCGCGTCGTCGTGCTCCCACAATGTCTTGTCGACGTCAAACTCCCACCGCGGCCGCAGGAAGCGCGGGTCGAAGTGCGGCGCGCCCCACTTGTCAGCGGACGGGTCCACAAAGTAGCGTACTAAAAAGTGAGGGCCCTCGTTGGTGGGGTCGGGCCGGTCGGGAGACGGGGCAGCTGGGTCCTCCGCAGCGGCCGCCGCCACGGCCGCCTCGTACGCGTCGGCGTGGGCGCGGGCCTCGTCGACAGAAACCTCTCCCATGCATACGCCGGCCCACCACGCGTCATCAGCGTAGCATTCAACGGCCGCGCCGATCGGTAGACTTCGGACCCACGCAAGCTGCGCCGCGTACTCGGCCGAGTCCACCGACTTGGCAAAGCCCCTCTCCGGCTTCCAGGGGCAGTCGTCAAGGCATACCTGGGCGGCGCCGCTCGGGGGTATCGGGCGGATCTTCGAGAGCTCAATCCGTTCCATGAGCTTGCTCTGCCCATCGTCGTTCAGCAGCTCCTCGAACTCGAGCAACGCGTGGCAGTTCTTTCGGTCCACTGAGACGACTCGGGCGGTGAACCACTGGTGCTCAAACCCATGGTCATTCTCGTCCTCGCCGATCGCATGTGCCTCGACTAACTCCTTGCGACGAAGCCAATTCTTCTCGGGCGGTAACGGTTCTGTCGTGGGAGCGCGCTCGCCAATGCGCGTGAGGGCATGCTGCAGTGCCACCTGCCGCACAGGGGGGGCAGGAGCCGAGTGGCGCTGCCGCCTCCCGGCACGATCGAGATGGGCGTCTGGGCTGCTGCTCGCGCCGGCAGCCGCGGCCAGCTCCTCCACCTCGCTTCGTCTCGCTCGGGTGCCGCCATCGCCATTGCCGCCGCCGCCGCCGCCGCCGCCGCCGCCGTGCCGGGCGCCTGCACGCTCGGGGTCTCGTCTGCTGCCACCGCCGGCTCGGCTGCTGCCGCCGCCGCCGCGACGTGCGGCCACCACCGCCGCAGTCGCGCGCTTGGCTGCTGCACGCTTCGAGGGGCGGCGAGATTGATGGCGAGATTGACTCTCGCGCCTCTTTGAGTTTCGTGGCACCCGATTCTCGGCCTCGTCCTCCTCGTCCTCGTCCTCGTCCTCGTCCTCCTCTGAGTCATCGTCGTAGCTGACTGCGCTGTCCTCGTCCTCGTCGTCCTCGTCCTCGTCCTCCTCCCCGAAGCTCTCTTCCTCGTCCTCCTCACTGTCCTCATCCGAGTCATCGACCACGCGCCGGCGCCGCCTCACCTGGTCACGCCGTTGCTCGGCCTGGCGCTTCCGCCGCACCTTGTCGCGCTGACCCGCGCGCCGCCAGTCGCCGTCGTCGTCCTCGAACGATGGCAACGCCTCGTCCTCATCCTCCGCCGCCGCGGCGGCCGCCGCCACGCACGCGCGCCGAGGGCGACGCGCTCGCGCATGGTCCTCGTCCTCCTCGTCCTCACCGTCCTCATCGTCGCGCATCATGCGGCGGCTGCGCCGCCGGAGGCGTGACGAAGGCGAATCGTCGTCGCCGCCACCCCGCCGCCCCCTGCCGCCCCCCGCCGCCACCCCCCCGCCCCCCCCCGCCCCGTCGTCGCGACCCCGCCGCGGTCGCCCGCTGCTGCTGCCCCCACCGAGCCGCCGCCCCACACCCGCAGCGGCCGCGGCGGCGCGCGTGCGCCCACTCGGCAGCGGCTCGTGCCGCGCGCGCCTCCCAGCATCGTAGACCAGCTGCTCGTCGTCCTCGAGCAGATCGTCATCGTCGTCGTCGTCGTCGTCGTCATCGTCGTCGTCGTCGTCGTCGCGCCCGCCCGCCCGATAGTCATCGTCCGCCGAGTTATCGTCCCAATTCTCAACTTCATCGAGGGGAACGCCGGCGGCGACGAGGGCGGCGTCGATGGGCACGGTGGTGGCCACGCCACTGCTGCTGCCGGCTCCCGCCGAGGAGCCTGCGCTAGCCATGCGCTGCTTCCCCCCTCCCTTGCCCATCGTGCCGGCCCGCCCGCCCCGCTCGGCAGCACCACCCTCCGAATGAGGATCGACCAACGCGAGCGCCTCGTTCAGCGCCAGGAACGCGCCCTTTTCGGCGAGGGCACGCACGACCCCCGGGTCGGTGGGGCGCACGAGCGTGGCGGCGACGCTCGCCATCGCGTGCTGGACCTCTTCCGAATATTCCTGCTGCGATCGGTTGAGCAGCGACCTTCCCTGCGCAGGCGTCTGAAGGCTTGGCAGCCGCACGGGCTCTGTCGAGCCCCCGCCGGGCGGGTCGGAGGGTTCAAACGGGCCGAGTGATGTCTGGTCGCCGCCAAAGTATTGCTCGTACGGCGCGGCAGCTGCGGTCGGCTCGGCCGACGCACGCACGAGCGCCGACGCGCCACCGACGACGACGGTCTCGGCGTGCTGGGAGGCGGCGGACACGCCGCCGAGCGCAAGCCCGTAGACGATGAGCCTGCCGGCCGCGTCGCATAGCGCGAGCGTGGTGCCATCCTCGGACCATTTGCCCTCGACGATTTCGTTGTTTTCGTCCAGGTGAGGGGTGCGCAGCGCGTGCAACATGGTGCCACGCACTACGTCCCACACGAAAGCCTTGCCATCGTACGAGGCCGAGACGGCGATGCCAGGCAGCGTCGGGTGCGCCTCGAAGACATGAACCTCGTGGGAGTGGGGAGGCGGCACGCTCGTTGGCCCGCCGTCCGCAGCGGCGACACCGCCGCTGCCACCGCCAGCAGCGCCGCTGCCCATCGCAACGGCCATGGTCATCGTCACCGAGGGTGGGACGGCAGCGGCGAGGTCGCGCAGCTCAAGCAGCGCGCGCGAGGGCGGCGCCGCCGGCCCGCTGGCACGGAGAGAGCGTACGGCAACGCCCGTGTGCCCACACCATACCGACAAGTGGCCGAGCGATGACGACGTGAGCAGCAACGCATCATCGCAGGTCCAAACGACGCTGACCACCTGGGGCACTTCGCTACCCTCGGGGGGAGGCTTACCAAGCGTCGTCGAGCCCCACTTCTCGGCGCCCACTCCGCGCGTCTCGCCCAGCACACGCCCAGTGCTCAGCACGGCGCCTTTCGACTTGTGCTCCGTCCCTTTGAGCTTCCATAGGCGCGCGCTACCATCCTTGGAGGCGGTGGCGAGACGCAGGCCGTCCGAGGCCCAAGCGAGAGTGAGCACGTCGTTCTTGTGCCCGCGAAGCGTCGCCACCAGCACCGGCCCTGGGGGAGCCTCCACAGCCGCCGCGCTCGCCGAAGCTGCCGGAGCCGCCGCCGCAAGGGCGCCATGAACGGGCGCCGTGCACGGGGCGCCGTGAACGGGCGCGCTCCCGGCGGCACGCGGCTCAACGACGCGCAGCACGTGGATCACGTCATCCGACGTGCAGATCGCAACCCGCACGCCGCCGGCCGACCACGCCGCGTGGTACACGCTGTAATTGTCGCCTTGCGCGCCCGACGCCGCACTGGCCTTTCGTGGCAGCTGGGAGCTCTCGAGGCGCCACCCGTGTACGACAGGTGCCGTACGCCCTCCGGGCTCGGCGGGCGCTGTCGCGGGCGCTGCGGGTGGCGCGAGCCGCAGCGACACGTGCGGCACCGCGGTGTCCTCTGCCGCCTCGCCCTCCTCGCCTGGCCGCCGTCGCGTGCGAGCCCGCTGCGGCCGCTGCGGCCGCTGCGGCTGCTGTGCTGACGCCGACGGCGGCGGCGGCGGCGGCAAGCGCGTCCACAGCAGGCATTGGCCTTTTTGAGTGACGCCGAAGACCTCCGGGTTGGGTCGGAACGTGGAAAGCGGGCGCCAGCGCGCCACTATCGGCGGTGAAGCGTCCACGCCTGGCGCCATGCCCGCGGGTGGCTGCAGCACCGCGATGCAAGGGCATCCCTCGACGTCGAGCGCCCAGACCCGGATGGTCTGATCGTTGCAGGCGGAGGCGAGCAGCGTGCCGCTCGCGTGCACGGAAATGTCGGTGATCTCGGCGCGGTGGCCGCGCAGCGTGCGCAGCAGGAAGCACGTCGCACAGTCCCACACCTTGATCAGGTGATCGTCGGCGCCAGTGAAGATGCGCTCGCAGTTCGCGTCGAAGGCGACGCAGTACGCCGCGTTTGTGTGCCCATCGAGCACGCCGCGCAGGCCGAGGCGCTCGGAACCAGCAAGCAGCTCGCTCGTGGTCCGTAGGCCAAGCGCGGTCGCCTGCACGGGCCGGCCCGGCGCACTGCTGCGCGTGCCGCGACCGCTATGCATCTCACGTGCGCCGAGCCAAGCTGGAAGTGGCGGTGCAAGGGGCAGCAGCCGCCTGTGGGCTGCGGCGGAGTCGCCCGCCGCCTGCGTGCTCAGCAGCGTGCCGTGCCCGGGCGCGTGCGCACGCGCCAGTAGACGGCGCAGCTGGTCCGGCGGGCAGCGCATTGTAGCAAGTGACGCCGGCGTGCCGGGCGTGAGCGGGAGCACGCCCGCCTCGGCTACATCGCGCTCGAGTGCGGCAGCCGCCCGGTGCCACGGGCCACTGAGCAGGTAGTTGTGGATGAGCGCGAGAATTTCCACCTCGCGCGCGTCCGACGCTCTATTCGCCCGCAGCATGAGAGGTGCTCAAGACAGCGTTTTGAAGTTAAATGCCGTTATGATGAACATCGTGCACACCGCACACACCACTTTCACACAGTGCGCCACGCGCACATACAAGAACGAACCGCCGCTCGATCACCGACGTATGGGTATACAGACACACTCGGCACACCAGGCGCGGAGCTCGCACGACCTCCACTGCGGGTGCGCTCCCCACGGCCGGCTCACATTGCTGAGTCCTCACAGCACATGCCTCACTGCACCCTCGGTAGCCCCGCGAGATCCCCCGACCCCACAGCATGCACACGCGCATTCCTCGCTATCGCCATGACACATCTGAGAGCACAGCTGCTCGCCTCGTGCAGAGCCTCACGTCCTCCGACTACGCACGTTGCCAGCCCCGCGCATCACGCCGCGCGGCGCGGCATACCATCGTCATCACACGCCCCGCCCTCGTGCTCATTGCGCGACCGTGCGTGGGTGCGTTGCAGAGGGCGGCAGGACGCCCCACCGCCGCCGCTGCCACCTCACCCCCCCCATACGGTTCAGAGGGTGCTAAAGTGTCGCGCCTCGCGCCTCGTGCCGTGGTGAGCATTTGTATGCACCTCACGCCTCGCGCCTCGCGCCTCGCGCGGAGGCCTTGTGAATGCAAGTGCTCACCTTTAGTGCTCGCGCGCACGCGGAGGCCTTGTGCGGAGACATTAGTAGGGCACCATGGAGCCCGTCGCCGTGGGCGACTTCTGGCCGCCGCGCTCTTGGCTGCCGATCAACCGCCGGCGCGCGATGCGGGAGGCCATCGACTGATCCCAGTTGCCCGGGCCCGCCAAGGACGAGGTCTCGTACTTCATGTTGAAGTCGGCCTCGTCGACGCCAAAGGGGGCGTTTCGGTGCACGGTGCCATACGCCACCTTCTCCTGGCGCACGGTGCCGATGGCCTCTGCGATGGTGGGAGCGGGCTGGAAGTTATGGCGGCGCATGCCTTCGGGAGTGGCCGTGGGCGGCTTGTAGCTCAAGTGCTTCTGCTGCGCGGCGGCGAGCTTGGACTGCACGGTCCTCTCGACGTCCTTGCGCGTGGTGGTGTAGTCGGGCTTGCCGTACCACGAGTCAATCGGGTCCGAGCCGAACGGTTTGGGTTGTCCGAAGCTCTTCTGTTGCATCATGACCTCGAACTCGGACTTTGCATCCTCGAAGACGTAGCCCTGCATGCCGCCCGCCGCCGCGATCTCGTCCGCCTCGATGACGCCATCGCCGTCCTTGTCGATCATGGCGTAGTTCAGGTCCGGCTGCAAGATGTTGAGCTTCGCGATCGAGTCGCCACAAACAAGCTCGCGCTGCTTGGCGTAGATCGCGGCGGTGGCCTTGTCCACCTTGCGACCCTTGATGGCATTGTACTCGTCGGGGATCATCTTGGCCTTCGGGTCCGTGTCGCGCTCGAGGTAGCCGTCGCCGTTCAGGATGTCCGCCACCTTCTGCGAGCCCGCGTTGAACTCGGAGAGCCGACGCTCTTCTTCGGTGTCGACGTCAACCCACGTAAACGGGCCCGCGTTGTAGTCGTTGATCATGCGCGACGCCTTGCCCGCGGCGCCGAGGACCTTCTCGTCGGGCGCAAGCAGATGCGACGACTTGAGCGTGCCGTAGCTCGTGGTCTTGTCGGGGCGGTAGTTCTCCTCGAGGATGGCGCGAGCGTCGCTCGAGTCCATGTCGTTGCGGTGGCGCGGCTTGACGACCTGGTTGGACGCGCCCACCGTGTAGTTGGCGTCGCAGTCCTTGCGCGCGAGCATGTCGCGCGGCGCACCGAGCGCGCCCTTGTAGTTGGGCGGGTACTGCGGGCCCGCGTGGTCCGTGGGGATCGCGCCCTTGAGGTCGCCGCGCGGCTCGTTGTGGCGGTTGCCCAAGGTGCCCCATGCGTACGCCGGGCCGCCTACGGCCGACGACTTCTCAAGGCGCGAGGGGAAGGAACGGCTGCCGATCTCGACCGTGGCCTCGCCGGCAGAGCCCTTCTGGAGCGCGAAGAAGAGCTCCTCGGCCCTCTTTTGTCCGGCCGAGTCCTGCATCTCGTGCCCGAAGACGATGTTATCCATCTGGTCGCGCATCTGCGGCACGTCCTTGGGTGCGGAGCGCGAGTTGGAATGGAAGGTGTGGATCTGGGCCGACGACGCACCGGCTGAGCCCGCGAACTCCTTGTCCTTCATCATCGAGGCGCCGTCCTTGTCGCCGCCCTCGAGGTCGTGGCCGAAGACGACCATGTCGACGTCGGTGACACCCGAGTAGCCCGACTTGCGCGTCACGGGCTTCACGCGACGCACGAGGTCCGCCGTGTTGGCGAAGAAGATCTCGTCTGACGACAGACCGGCCGCGCTGTTGAACTCGGACTCGTTGACGTAGGCCATCGAGCGGCAGCCGTGTGCGACCGCGGCGCGGCGCGACTGCTCGCGCTTCTGCAGCAGTGTGGCGTTGGGGGGCAGGTCGCCCACACCGAGCGCCTGCCGGTTGCCCTTGGGGTCGGGGCCGCTGAACACGACTGCCTTGATCGAGCCTGCTCCATGCTCCTGTGACAGGACGGGCAGCGCGTTGGCTCCCGCGCCGCGCTCGGTGCGGAAGTCGAGGTCCTTGGCCGCAAAGTCGTCCTGCATGACGTCCGTAGGCCGGTTGACCTTCCGGCTGGCCCAGGCGATCGTGCCATCCGAGTTGGCCGGGAGCGCCGAGGGTGTTCCCACATTGCCGGCAGCGCCGGCGAAAGCATGGCTGCCCTTGAAGCGCGCCTGCGGGCATCCGGGGCCGTCCTGCATCTCCTGGAAGGACTGGTCCGTCGAGGATGACGAGTGCTGCAGCGGCGTGGTGCGCCGGCCCTTGGGGCCACCATACCACATGGCCGCCTCCTTGAGCGACGCATCTGTGGTGTGAACACCCGCCGAACCGAAAAAGAGTGGGGACGCCTCCAGGTCCTCCATGTCCTGGTTGGGGCCCTCGCCCGAGCCGTCTTGGTCGTGGCCGAAGACGACCATGTCAACGTCGGATGAGTTCTTCAACTTGGTGAACTTCGAGGGCACGATCTTGGCGTCCTGCATGATGTTCGAGGACGACACCTCCGACGAGCACACGCCCGCTGCTCCCGCAAACTGCGGCAGCTTCTTCATCTCCTCCTCGAGCTTCTTGATCGAGGTGAAACCGTCCTGGTCGTGGCCGAAGACGACGGCGTCGACGACCGCGTTGTTTGCATCCATGCCGCCGACGCGCTTCTTGAAGCCGAGCCAATCCCTCTGGTCCATCTCCCAGTGCTCGCCCTCCGAGACGCCCGCGCCGTCCTGCTCGTGGCCAAAGACGACGAGGTCCACGTTCGACTCGTTCGCCTTGGAGCCCAGCCCGCCGCGCGTGTTCTTGTCCACCGGCTGCCTAGGGCGAGCCTCTTGCTGCGAGCGGGACGGGCGGGGCGAGCGTGAGCGAGGTTTCTCAGGCAAGGCTTAGGCAAGGGAAGCGCGTGTGCATTGCCCCCCCCACCACCACCACCCAGCCGGCGTGGCAGCCGGCGTGGCAGCCGGCGTAGCAGCAGCAGCGGTGAGGCCCGCGCGGGAGCCGTCCGTCGCAGCGGAGCCCCCGTCTGGAGCGGCCTCGGCCGCCGCAGCAGAGCGACTGGTGCTGGTGGCCGCCGGAGGAGTATTCCTGAGCGCCAACCACATGTCGGCAGCGGCTGCGGGCTGCTGCGGCAGCGCGCAGGGCGCACGACGGGGATGGTGCGTGCGCCATCATCATCGGCCTGCCGCTGCTGCCGCCGCTGCCAACCAACGTCGCCGGCGGCGGCTCATCCCCAGAGCGGCCTCTCCTTGCAGTGTGCACTGACGCTACGCCGGCGTGTACTGGGGGCGGCGCTTACCGCACGACCACCAACCGGCTGGTGGTACCAAAAGCCCGCGTCCATGGGCTCCTTGCCGCGCTGAATGGCAGCCTTAGCGACCGCTTCGGCCTGCGACAGAGTCACGTTCGGCATGCGGTTGCGCGTCTGCTCAGCACGGCTCATGACGATGCCCTGCTCCCAGGTTTCGCTCGTGGGCTTCTTCGTGAGCGGGTTGCGATCAATGGGCAGCTCAGAGAAGGTGAGGTCTGGCATCTTGTACGGCTAAAGGCAGTGGCGACTGCGCGTAGGGGTCTGCTCGTCCAGACGAGCGGGCTCCTCCAGCGATGCAGAGATGCCTGACGCCAAAAGCACCAAACGCTGGACACAGCAAAACATCCCAGAAGTCGTTTCGCTTTTTTGGTGACGATATTCGTTTTCGCGTCACGGGGTTTCTAGAAAAACTCGAAACAATTGACGCGTTCCGCGTCGTGCCTACACACGTTGCCCGTCTAGGCCTGCGACACTGGAAGTCGCTCAAATGCATGGGAATATCGTCCCAAAAAAACGATAGTGTCACATCCTCTCTATGTGTGTGATCGCCGGACGATGGGCGCGCCAGTCAGACACGCGTTATTCTATGAGCGCAGAGTGGCCATGGCGCAGATCGCGTGGCGCTTCCCTGCTGACAACCTGCGCCTGCGCGTTAGCGCGGCTCGTAAGGAAGCGGCTCATCGCTCTCGGGAAAGCCTGCGTCGTGCGCTACGTCGCCCGGCAGCATGCGACCGAGCACGCGCTCGGCGCCTCGCACATCGCGTATGCGGTCAAAGGTGATCCGTTCGGTGGGCTTGTACATGACCTTGGTCTTTGTTAACACGACAGTGGCAGTGCCGTCGCGGTGCGGCGTGAGCTTCG
>Ga0210243_100457_pt1 | contig 34740 bp, 21 predicted proteins | sample ChrtobMeP5a_32mM_FD_155461 | JGI IMG/M metagenome (GOLD analysis project Ga0210243, IMG submission 155461) | Chrysochromulina tobin associated microbial communities from unialgal haptophyte culture, Seattle, Washington, United States - P5a_32mM | ecosystem: Host-associated > Algae > Haptophytes >...
GCTCTTTGCATTCGTCGTCGACGATGCAGATGGGTCGCAGACCGCATCAACGTGCTCATGTTCGGTGTTGCGAGGAAGCTGACCTCTTGCGAGCCTCGGGTGGATCTGTTTCGCTGAGCAGCGATGCGCAGACGCAGCACTCGTGCTAGACGCATGTACGCGTGTACCAGGGGCCGCAGGAAGCAGCCACATCGATCTGAACTTGCATTGCGTCGTCGACCTTGCAGATGGGTTGCATCAACCGCGCGTACATGCTCGGTGTTGCGAAAAAGCTGACCTGGCGAGCCTCGGGTGGATCTGTGACGCTGAGCAGCTACACACAGACGCAGCACTCGTGCTAGACACATCTATACACGTGTACCAGGGGCCGCAGGAAGCGGCCTCATCGATCTGAACTTGCATCGTCGTCGACCTTGCAGATGGGTCGCATCAACCGCGCGTGCATGCTCGGTGTTGCGAGGAAGCTGACCTCTTGCGAGCCTCGGGTGGATCTGTTTCGCTGAGCAGCGATACACAGACGCAGCACTCGTGCTAGACGCATGTACGCGTGTACCAGGGGCCGCAGGAAGCGGCCACATCGATCTGAACTTGCATTGCGTCGTCGACGATGCAGATGGGTCGCAGACCGCATCAACGTGCTCATGTTCGGTGTTGCGAGGAAGCTGACCTGGCGAGCCTCGGGTGGATCTGTTTCGCTGAGCAGCGATGCACAGACGCAGCACTCGTGCTAGACGCATCTATACACGTGTAGCAGCAGCCGGCAGGAAGCGGCCTCATCGATCTGCTCTTTGCATTCGTCGTCGACGATGCAGATGGGTCGCAGACCGCATCAACGTGCTCATGTTCGGTGTTGCGAGGAAGCTGACCTGGCGAGCCTCGGGTGGATCTGTTTCGCTGAGCAGCTACACACAGACGCAGCACTCGTGCTAGACGCATCTACACGTGTACCAGGGGCCGCAGGAAGCGGCCTCATCGATCTGAACTTGCATTGCGTCGTCGACGATGCAGATGGGTCGCAGACCGCATCAACGTGCTCATGTTCGGTGTTGCGAGGAAGCTGACCTCTTGCGAGCCTCGGGTGGATCTGTTTCGCTGAGCAGCGATACACAGACGCAGCACTCGTGCTAGACGCATCTACGCGTGTCGCAGCAGCCGGCAGGAAGCGGCCTCATCGATCTGCTCTTTGCATTCGTCGTCGACGATGCAGATGGGTCGCAGACCGCATCAACGTGCTCATGTTCGGTGTTGCGAGGAAGCTGACCTGGCGAGCCTCGGGTGGATCTGTTTCGCTGAGCAGCGATGCACAGACGCAGCACTCGTGCTAGACGCATCTACGCGTGTACCAGGGGCCGCAGGAAGCGGCCTCATCGATCTGAACTTGCATTGTGTCGTCGGTCGACCTTGCAGATGGGTTGCATCAACCGTGCATGCTCGGTGTTGCGAGGAAGCTGACCTCTTGCGAGCCTCGGGTGGATCTGTTTCGCTGAGCAGCGATACACAGACGCAGCACTCGTGCTAGACGCTTCTACGCGTGTCGCAGCAGCCGGCAGGAAGCGGCCTCATCGATCTGCTCTTTGCATTCGTCGTCGACGATGCAGATGGGTCGCAGACCGCATCAACGTGCTCATGTTCGGTGTTGCGAGGAAGCTGACCTCTTGCGAGCCTCGGGTGGATCTGTTTCGCTGAGCAGCGATGCACAGACGCAGCACTCGTGCTAGACGCTTTTACGCGTGTACCAGGGGCCGCAGGAAGCGGCCTCATGTTAGCCTCATCTATCTGAACTTGCATTGTGTCGTCGACCTTGCAGATGGGTTGCATCAACCGTGCATGTTTGGTGTTGCGAGGAAGCTGACCTCTTGCGAGCCTTGGGTGGGTCTAACACGCTGAGCAGCTATACAGACAGACGCAGCACTCGTGCTAGACGCATCTATACGCGTGTAGCAACAGCCGCAGGAAGCGGCCACATCGATGTGCACTTGGATTGCGTCGTCGACGGTGCACTTGAGTCCAAGGTGGCGACGACAATGCTCATGCTTGGTCTTGTGAGGAAGTCGACCTTGCTCGACGACGCCGCGCGATGCACGTGCACATCAAGGACGCCGCGTCCTGCGCTCACTGCCCCACGCCATGATGTGACCGCTGCGTTGAGTGGCCTTGCTGCACAGAAGCATGAGCAAAGTGTCGGTGCGAGCTTCGACGCAACCGTCAGCATGCTCGACGACGCGATGGTGCACACATCGAGGACGCCACTTCGTGCGGCTACCGCTACACTACCGCTACACGCCTTGATGTGTGGTGTATAGCACGATGCACCGCTGCGTTGGGTGGCCTTGTTTTACAGAAGCAAAGTCTGTGCCGCCGTCGCGTGACTGTATACTGAAGAAGATAGGAAGGTCCAAGAAAGGGGCCGAGAAAGGACATGCTGACGCAAGTCCCTGATTAATACCCTTCCTAATACCCTCATAAAACCCAACGCAGGTCCGAGATGCGTAAAAGGTGTACTAAGAGGGGCAACGATGCTCGAACGAGAGTTTCCCAAATCAGATCGACAGCGCGCCGCGCCGCATCCCTTATTAGTCCCTTATTACTATATCCTTTGGGGCACTTTGTATCAAGCGAGAAACGAGACGTTGATCTTGGTCGATGTGATTCAAATCGGTATGTAGAGATCCGCAAATTTCCTTCCTTGAGGTGTTAGGTAACCCCTCCATGCTACATGTACTCCCTAACACAAGTACCCCGCTACCCCCTAACCCTATAAGTCGAACAACATCGGATTGAGTACGTGCCTCATCTTTTGGGGGCTTCATTTTTCGGCAGATTCTGTCCTCAGCGGTCCCGATGATGTTGAGACACTGTGGACGAGCAGAGCTACCCGTTCAGATTGATTACGTTGTAAAAGTGCCATCGCGGTGTTACATCAAACAACCTTCAGATACGATACACCTAGGACACACAACTGTCAAGATAGGACACACGTATAGCTTCTAAGTCTTATATTCATAAATTGAGTATTCGACCCATTGGCTATCTAAATGCCAATTCAAACTTGGGAGTTTGCGGACTTCTCGCGACTGGCTATCTGAAGGCCCGCTCCCGCACACGGTGGACTGGATTGAGTCCCTGCATGCAAGCGTCCGTCACTCCACCCCTCGCCTCGGCCCGAACTCGCGCGCGCTTTCCCCGCAAGGCCGTCAGCCGCCTCCTGTCATCACCTCGAGCGCACGTCCCGCTCAACTTGCCTGCAGCGCGGCCACGCCACTGACGCTCTGCACGCGCTCGCTGCTCTCCTCGCTCGCAGGGCCGCCAGATGCCTCCTCGCCAGTCGAAATCGTCGTCGGCGGGCTCATTCCCATCCTCGAGACCAATTCGTAAGTTCGCGACGGGCCCTGCCGCTCCGCGCTCCTCCTCGGCAGCCAGCGGCAAGGGCAAGGGCAAGGCGCATGCGGCGCCCGAGAAGCCCATCTCCCCTGCGACCATCATGAAGCCGAACGGCAAGAGCATGGCGCCAGCGGCAAAGCGGCCGAAGAAGGCGGTAGAGGTGAGCGACAACGCCGACGACGACGACGATGACGACGATGACGACGATTACGAGTGCTCGGACGATGGCGAGGAGGAGGACGAGTACGAGGATGAGGACGATGAGGTCGATGACGAGGGCGATGGAGAAGAGGGCGAGGAGGAGGAGGAGCCGCCACAGCGTGGCCGCGCGTACCAGCAGGCGCGCGAGCAGGACGCCGCCGACGACGAGGGCGCTGGCGAGGAGGGCGAGGAGGACGAGGCCACGATGGATGACCGCGCCATCCGCATCGCGACCCCAAGCAGCAGAAGCAGAACAACCAGACGATGAAGGAGCTCCTGAACTTCTTCCGCAACGGCGGCGCGCCCGCCGCACCCGCCGCGCCCGCCGCGCACGCCGCGCACGCCGCGCACGCCGCACCGCTAGGCGCGGGTGCCAACGACATCTTCGTGCCGATGATCGGGCAGCGCTCCTTCGGCCAGCTCTGGCGTGGCCGCGTCGTCAATCATGTGCTGCGCGTCACGATCCTGCGCATCTCGGACGAGCTCGAGTTTCAGGACGTGGCCCCGGGGGCCATGATCGCCCTTGGCTGGCAGGGCCGGCCCGCCGCCTGCCTCAAGCCGTTTCGGACCGCGGTCCAGAACATCCGCCGTGACGTTCACTCCGACTTGGTGACCACGCTCCGCGACCAGTACGTGCTTCACATGCCGAACATCATCCATCGCGCGATGCCGAACGCGAATAAGGCGCCGGTGCTAGCCCAGTATGCCAAGTCCGAGCACCTGGGCCTCTTTGACGAGCTCATCGGCCCCTATGGCAACGGCTTTACCCTCGACGGCGCCGACCGATACATGTTCAAGTTCCACGCCGCGATGGGCACTGGCGTCAACGCCGGCCGCCTTGTCGCGTGCGGCAATCCGGAGGTGACGCTTGACCGCCCGCGGTAGCGCCTGCGTGTGTCGCCGCGATCTCACGCACACTGCTGCACGCGGTCCTCTCCCTCGCCTGTTCGCAGTTCCAGGCTGCCGTGCGCGATCTCGTGGCAGGCTTCCCAGCTGGCCAGTACCGCGCCATCACGATCGACTTGCTAGCCGCCAGCATCTGCTTCCTCAAGGCCTCGTTCACCTTCCTCTTCCACGGCGACGAGGGCGACGCGCGCGACTGGAACACCGTCACCTACGGCCAGTGGAACTCCAAGATCTACTCGTCCGCGTACATCGCCGACGTGAAGGAGTGGCTGCTCGACGAGGATGAGTGCCTGACCGAGTACGATGTGCTCCAGAAGCTTCGCCAGCAGCACAACGACAATTAGATCGGTTTGACATGGCCCGAGGAGGGCGTAAGGCGGGCGTAAGGTGGGCGGGCGCGCAAAGGCGAGATCGAGATGTTGGGCGCTGTGGCGTGCGAGAGGGCGGGCATGAGGATGAGCGCGCGGGGGCATGCGGACGAGCGCGATGATGGGCGCTGCGGCTGGGCAAAAGGCGAGGGCTGGGATGAGAGCGCGATTGCGAGAGGGGGGGCATGCGAATGAGCACTATGGATAAGCCGCGAGGTGATACCATACGATACATGAGACCTCCGCTCCTATACTGACGTGTCCTCGCCAGCGCTGTGCGGTGCGGTGTCGTGTACTGTGCGGTGCGCGGCGGTGTGCCATGCGATGCGGTGTCGTGTGGTGGGAGCTCTCGTCTCGGTTCGCAGATGTGCGGTGTCGTGTGCATGCTGTTATGGTTGCAGCTGATGAGCGCGTGCTCACCACAGCGCGTGTAGGCGTGATCAACGCTCATCACAACGCGTGATGAACGCTCACGAGGACGCGCATGAATTCACACCGGGGCTGGGGTATGATTTCTTAGTCCATGAATTTACGCGCATGATTCTCATTGTGACGAGCTCTTCTGCATTTATGACTTCCATGATGTTATGGTTCAAATCCATGATTTCTCACTAAGACCCAATTGCTGATGTTTGTGCGTGACAACGTGTGCGTTTACCTGAGCGTCGTCCAGTGCCCGGCACAGGGGCGTGGGAAAGTGAGTAGGATTTGTCACATTAACGCGCCGCGTTAGCGCGCGCGGTCGCGCGCGACGAGACGCCGCCGGCGGCCTGCGCCGCCGCCGCGGGCCCCCCGGCCCCCGCCCGCGCCCCCCGGCCGCCCCGCTCCGCCCGGCCCGCGGGAGCTACCCGGGGGGAGTCGGGACGGGAAAGTCGCGCCATCTGGATACGTCGCTGAGACCCATTGCACCCGACCGAAGGTGGGACCCATAACGTATCGATTCGCCTACCCATTTTGGCGGCGAATGCCCATAGACAGACAGGTCTGAGGTTAGACACACCTCACGCACGGAGTGGATGCGTCACACATCCCAGCGTGGACGTTCTTCACGGGCCGCTGGAATCAGCTTGGCGCCTGGATTGAAGCTGCCGTCTCGCATCATTGTGGATCGCATCGATCTCGGCCACTTGACTTCGGATGTTGGCGACCGCCACCTTGCGGATCGCGGCTCGGTACGCTCGCTTCTCCTCGCGTGACGCATCTTCCGATGGCGGTACGAGCAGCACGGCTGCTTGCGTGCTCGACGCGCCGCCGTTGGCGCAGCCGCTGGCGGCACCGCCGCCCTCGTCTTGCCACTCGGCTTGCCACTCGGCTTGCCACTCGGCTTGACGTACCCCCATGCGCGTCCACATTTCGTCTAGCGCCGCTGCAGCGCTTGTCGCCTCAGCATCCGGTTGCACAGCCAAGGCGGCCAGCCGCTCTGCCTCCGCCATCAAGTCCTTGGACACCGGTGTGCCCATTGGCTCTTCGAACGCCCAGCTGTCCATGGTTGCTGCGTGTACGGGCATACCCATGCTGATGGTGGCGACAACGACGCCGTCTCCACCGCCGACGCTGCCATCGCTGCTGCTGCTACTGCCGCCGCCGCCGCCACCGATGCCACCGCATGCGGTCGTCACGGCAGGCAGTTGCCACGAAGTCGTTTTCAGGATCGTGTTCACGTAAAAGGTCCGCCCACTAACGGGATCTATGCGGCTCTCCCAGTTTGCAGGTAGCTGCGGCTGCGGCTGCGGCTCCGAGGGAGGCGGCCTGCCGATGCCTCCGCATGCGGTCGTCACGGTAGGAAGTTGCCACGAGGTCGTCTTCAGGATCGTGTTGACGTAAAAGGTCCGCCCACTAACGGGATCTATGCGGCTCTCCCAGTTTGCAAGCTGCGGCTGCGGCTCGTGCGGCTCCGCCATTATCGCGCTCGCTTTCGAGTTTTTTGTGGAACTCAACGCAACACACCCCCGCCAGTGGGGTTCCACCCGAGCCGAGGGTTGACTCGAGTGAAAGTTTAGTCCATAGCAGATGTCCCCAAACTTCCCCAAGTTGCGTCAAGTTGTCTACCGGGTACTTTTGGCTTCACATGAGTTGTCACATGCAGGGCCCTAGCCCTGCGCATCAGGGTAGCAAACGTCAGGGTGCACGTTTCGATATCCTTCCGGACGATATCCTTTTGAGCATCCTAGAGACAATTCCCGCCGTGAAGCTTGGGCAGCTCGCTTCGACTCAGCGACGTTGGCCAACACTTGTTAGTGAGGCGGCGCAGCGACGGGCGCTGAGGCAGGGCATGGCGGCCCTGCCGATTGTGCATGCGCGCACGCTGCAACCGCTGGCGCCGCCCACCGCCTGGCTGTGCGCACTAGGCTGGTGCGAGATCATTGAAGATCGCGTTGGCGTTCGGCCAGAACGTGGCTGGCGAACGGACTGGGAGCAAGCGAGCCGACGAGCGGGCACGACCGATGTCCATACCAACACGCTTTCGCAACCAGGCGCCATCGCCCGGAAATTGTGCAAGTTCGCGTGGGCGCTCGAGCTGCTCGAGCTCGCGTGGCCGCGCGAGCACGCCGAGGCGCTCCCGCTCCTGCACACATGGGCCAACGGTGCAATCGCTCGTGGCGTCCGCGAGCGTTCTTCCACGTATGCAGCGTCCACGTGGGTGCTGTGTGATGCGCTCGCGCAGCAAGCGATCCGGCAGCGATTCCAGCGCCCGGTGGGCCCGGTGTACGCCAAGCTCGCGGGCCGTGGCGGGCTCTCAACCGACGATCCAGCTTGGAACGTATTGCTCCCCACTGCATGCACGACGGGGACAGCAGCCGACGCGGCGGTCCCCATCTCGAAGCCCGTCTGGTTCCGGACGAATGCAGTCGCGCTGGCGGCCAGCGCGCGTCAAGGCGTCGTGTGGTCCGGCCAGCCGACGGGTCATGCGGCCGGGCCCGGCATCGTCCAATTTAGGCAACGCGCCATGGCGGGCGGGGCCATTCGCTCCTTGGTGGAAGTTGGCAGCGACCGGTATGCGCTGCCACCGCTTGCATGCATCACGCTCGAGAGCGTGGACGAGCCCGGCGAGTGGAAGCTGAGCGAAGAAGATCGGGGCCCCACTCTGTGCCGGCGCTACACTGTCGTCGTTGACTGGTGAGATGTGTGAGGCGCGTGGGCGCGGGGGATGGCGTGAGTGGATCCACCACGTCGGTGTGGCCCTGGAATTACAGCTGTAGTCCTGGCGCCACCTCTCCTGAGGGTTTAGCGGCCGGGCATGCCCTCGCTTACGACCCGGCGCTGCGCCGCGGCTGATGGCGGCTAATGTGCCTTACCGCCTACCCGCGCTCGAACGAAGAGCGTCTACCTCTACGACGCGGCTCCGGTGGAAGCTGGAACGGAAATCGGAAACGGAACGCCGCCGCCGGTATCGCCGCGATCACGAATTCCGTATACACATTGGAACTCTACGCCTCGTACTTCTACCGTACACTATATGATCTCTTGAAATCTCGTGTGGGTTCGCCCTCATCCCAAGCGGCAGCGCGCCGTGCTCTCGACCCTATTCCGGTTATAAAAACTACTTACTAGGTAAGCCGAAGTAAGTTGTAACCGCGCATATTCCTCGATGTAACCGCGATGCCCGGTACTCTGCCGTGCGTTCAGCGTTGGCCGTGCGGCTGTAGCGTGCGGTGACTGGTCCGCTAAGAAAGATCCATCTGCTCCTGTATCTGTATCGAGGAGCTGTCCTCTACCGCTCCTGCTGCCTCTTCGCCCTTGCCTCCCTGCGCCGGCACCGGCGGCTCCGGCGAGATGGTCCTGGAGATTGTATCTCGAGGTCGAGACGGGATCTCGACATCAAAGACGATCGCCTTTTGGACGGGGCGGTACTGCAGATTGCACGTCGACGCGTTCACGTACGTGGTGGTGCCGTCGGTGGAGACGCCGTACCCCTCGTGAATGTGCCCAAAGCAGTGGAATTGCGGCCGCACGCGCGTCTGCAGCTCGTCGAGCAGGTCGAGGCAGCCCGCGCGCACGCCACTGCTCGTGAGATCGCCGTGGCCCAGCGGCGGACCGTGTGTCAGCACCACGTCGGTGTCCTGTGGGATGAGGCGCCACTTGGCACGGCAGGGCTCGCCACGCGGCAAGTTGAACGCCCAGGCGCAGAACTCAGGCTGCCACGGCGAACCCCAGATTCGAATACCCTCAACCTCGGTGTGGCTGTCTTGCAGGTACGTGCAGTTTGGGATGGCCTCGATGAGCGCGCGCACACGGGCGCACGTGCCAGCCACGTCGTCGACCTGGCCGTGCCCGAAGCGCTGTGCTGTCGACGCGTACGAGTCGACGTCCAAGCTCAAGTCGTGGTTGCCGGCGATGATGATCTTGCGCGCATGCGGCAGCTTGGCAAGCCACTTGGCGAATGTGGCGATTTCCTCGGGGCGGCCGACGTTGGAAAAGTCGCCGCAGTGGAGCAGCACGTCGCCATCAGGAATCGTTTCGAGCGACGTAGTCGCGGCCATTGTCTTCGATTCGCACGAATGCGTGTCGCTGATGCACACGAAGCGGACGGTGCCCTCACGCTTGGGCCGAGCTCCGTCAAAGTCAGAGAGTAGCAGCTTCCTTGCGTCGCCCCGAGCCGTACGCACAATGTCCCACGCCTTCGTGGGGTCAAGCTTGAATGCGTGTGGCGCAATAGCTTTCGGCGCGCCTCCGCTGACGGTCAGTGACGGCTTTGGCGGCCGCAGGTGCTGCCACGTTGTAGGATGCGCAAAGTCACACGATCTGTTTGGGCATGCGCCACCGAAACTGCAGCACCGTTCGCCGAATTTGCCACAGGCGATCCACTGTGGTGACGGCACTTGGCCAGCACCCTGTGGAGGCGGTGCTGCCGTTGGATGATCCATACAAACGTGAGCACATACCCGGTAGTTTTCATGGGCAGACTCGCGCAGAAACGGAAACTGCATGAATGGCCTTTGTCACTCCGCTCTCCACTTGCATGTGTCTCATTTCTTTGGTCTTGTGCAGCATCTCGTTGGGTGTGAACGGTGCTGCTTACGTGTTGTGTGTATTAACATGAACGATTGGTCTTCTTCACGAGAGCCACTTTCCGTGATGTCCGCTCTCGTTTCAGTGGGTGAGCTCGTCGAGGTTGAGGTCCAATTGGGTGACGACAGAGGCATCCAGTGGCAACCCGCCAAGGTCCTTCAGCTCCTCTCCTCGCAGCGTTTTCGGGTGTGCGTCAACGGTGAATTAGATTTCTTGGAAACGTTTGGGCCTGAAGATGAGGGGAAGGAATGGCGCCGAGCGCCTGCCGAGCATGCCACCCGCGTGGCAGCAGCATACGCCGAAGCTGAGGCGGCATGGTTGCGGGACGGCGCCGATAAGGAAGGCGACGACGACGACGACGACGACGAGGAGGAGGAGGAGGAGGAGGAGGAGGAGGAGGAGGAGGAGGAGGAGGAGGAGGGTATTCGCAAGCACGGCGAATCCTCGGCCAAGGTACATGATTCGCTTGCCAAGGTTGCAAGGCCGCCGCCGGCCAAAAGAAGACGCCGGCAGTCTTCTGACGAGGAAGACGACGACGACGAGGACGACGAGGAGGAGGAGGAGGACGAGGACGAGGACGAGGACGAGGACGAGGACGAGGACGAGGACGACGAGGAGCGTGCTGGGGCAGTCACGGCCGGCCGAGGATCGCGAGGCCGCGGCGGTGGTCGAGGCGCATCATCGTCCCACGGGCGATCCCGTGGACGCAGTGCGTCAAAGGCCGCGGCCAAGGCCGCTGCAAAGTCAGCCGAAAGGAAGGCATATGCCCTGCCGACGCTCGCCCAAGCTGAGGCGGTCGCCAAGTGGCGACGAGTGACCATCGCGGAGGCCCTGAGCGCGCTGCCCTCGCTGCCTGACCTCATGCCGATCTTGCCCGTGTCGACGATTCCTCCGGCACCGTCACTGCCGTCCTTGCCGGCCGCGCCCACCCTCAGAGTCTGTGTGAGCACGAGCCGCGCCACCGCGCCACCGTTAGAACCTCTGAGCATCGGTGCGTACACGGCGCGTAGGGTGGCGCATGCGGCCGAGACCACGCACCTCTGCAACTGCGGCGCGTCTGTTTGGGGCGTCGCGTGGCTGCCCGAGCCTGCTGCCGGTGCGGCTGCCAGCGGCGCGGCTAGTGCTCACAACGGCGCGGCGGTGGACGGCCGTCGAGACGCGATGCTGCTCGCTGTCGGCACGTACCGGGACGGCGCTTCACATGCGCTCACCAGTGGTGTCAATGCGATTCAATTCTGGAGGGTGCCAGCGGACACCGCCAATCTCGCCAATCTCGCCAATCCCGAGCCGAGCGCACGGCCGTGGCTGCACGTGCTTCACAACGGCGGAGGCGTGACTGCGCTCTGCTGGTGCCCGAACGGCAATGCATGCACCGCCCAACGGCCGAGCGACAAGAGAGACGGTACGAGCTCCGCCAGCGGCGGCACCGGCGGCGGTGTTGGCCGCAGCAGCAGCGGCGCGGGTACGACAGGATGCGCCCCGGGCGGCGGTGGCGCCGGAAACAGCAGCATCAGCACTGCGATGGTCGTCGCAGGCGCGGATGGCGCGGATGGCGCGGCCACTCCGGTCGATCGTTTGGGACTGCTCGCCGCGGCATGTGCAGATGGGCGCGTCCGTATCTTCGCCATCCCAACTCCCGCGGGCGTCCGGTCTCTTGCCTCCACCGCCGCCACCACCGCCGCTCCCACCGCCGCCACCGCCGCTCCCACCGCCCCCACCGCCACCACCGCCGCCGCTTCCGCGCCACAAATTGGGGAGCAGCCGTCGCCGCCGCCCGAGCTGTGGCTGCCTCCAGTGCTGCAGCTCGAACCGCGCGAGCTGATACTGCCGCTCACGCTGAGCTGGTGCGCCGGCTCACCGCATTTGCTCGCGACTGGCCACAGTGATGGCACGGTCAAGGTTTGGCATCTGCTCGAGACTCCCACTCGGGCGGGTGAGAAGACACCGTGGGAAGTCTTTGGGATCAACGTGCAGTCCCTTGGGCGCGTGGGCCCTCAGGCCGTGGATCCCCAGGCGCGTGGGGATCCTCAGGCCGGCCCCAACGAGGAGGATGAGGAAGGCGAGGAGGGCGAGGAGGGCGGCGACAGCGCCGACGTTGCAATTGAGGTGGATGGCGTCGCTGCGCCGTCTAACGTGCGGATAGGAAAGGCCGCCGTGGCAACGACGGTTGGTGGCAGCGACCGCGGCGCCTCAGCCCCAACGGCCTTGCCGCTGCCACCCGGCACGCCTCTTGGGCTTCTGACGGTCCCCTTTTGCGTGCTTGGGGTCTCGACACGGTTGGGAGGCGCGCCGCACGGTGGCTTGCACCCTGCATACGCCAAAGGCAGCGCCGCCTCTACCCAGGCCATCGGGCACGCAGGACCGGTACGCTCGGTACGCTGGGCACCCGCGCCACACGAGTATCTTGCGAGCGTGGGGCACGACGGGCTCTTGGTGCTGTGGGATCATCGGCTGCGGGTGCCCATTGTGCGACGGCACGAAGTGGCGCCGTACATGTGGGCACTCGACTGTGCTTGGTCGGCCGTTCTCCCACTCATCTGGGTGGCCGTTGACGAGCCCGTGCTGCGCCTGCAGCCACTGCGCGATGACGTCGAGGCCGCTGTGCGACGCCGCGAGATCGCCAAGGTTCTACCATTGAGTGACGCCGCCTCGAATGCGGCCGTGTGGGCTCTCGCGCTGTCTGCGCCAGGTGACCGCCTCGCCGCAGCCACGAGTGCAGGTAGGCTCGAGGTGCACTCCGAGTGCCGTCTCCGCGGGTCGAAGAAGGTGGTGGCGCAGGTGCGTGGTCACGTGCAGCTGGGATGGAGCGACGGCAAGACGGCGCCCGCTAAACCGAGGACCGTGGCGCCGAAAGCAGCGGCGGCGACGCCGGCGGCAGCAGCTTCTGGCAGTCCAGCGAACGGCACGGAGGACGAGGTGCTGTTGGCGGAGAATGACCACGAAGAGGGGGCGGCGGCCGCGGCTGCGGCGGCCGCGGCTGCGGCGGCAGATACGGACGCCGCACCGCCTGCGGCCGGTCCGATACTTGTGGTTGCGCTCGGCGCCGCGGCCGCGCCGCCGCCTCTCGCGCCGAATGGCACACCGGTGCCGCCTTCTGTCATATCGCTGCGTTCGTTACAATGGAACCCGAATCCGGCGCACCACGAATGGATTGCATGCGGCGGCGCATCGGGCCTGCTCGTCCTCACGCATCTGCCGACATCGCAAAAGATTTCGTCCTCAGATGTCGGCTTCGAGGTTACGGACGATGAGCCGCTCGCTCCTGGCGCATCGAGCGCCGCATCGAGCCCCCTCGAGGACGAGGACGAGGGCGACGACGCCCCCAAAGACGAGCTGGGAGACACGGAGCCGGAGGAGCTGGGGGAGTCGGAGCCCGGAAAGGCTGTGCAGCGCGCGAAGCTGGCTCATAGCAAGGCCAAGGCGGCGTCTAGCGCCGGCGCGGCCCCGTCGGGCGCGGGCGCGGCCGGGGCGCTCTTACTCAAGCGGCCCAAGGGGCGTGCTCCCAAGGGGAAGCAGTGGGACCCAAGGCTTGGGTGGATTGATGAAGCATTGTAACGGTCGATGAGGCTTCGGAAGGGCGGGTGTCGTGTCAGCATGAGCCGGGACGGATCGCCTATAAAGCATTATAAGAGATACGCTCGCACACGATAAGGGTAATAACAAATAAGGCGGGTTTCCGACACGTGACACGCACTCGTTACTCGTTAGGCGGACCAGTCGAGACGCGCGTTTGTGAGCGTTCGGACTCGCGTCGGTCCCTCGCTAAATGTTCGGTTATGATGGTATGATCGCGTCGGCGTCGGTCACGGCTCACGCGGCGCCGGATTGCGCGTTGCGGTGTCTTACGCCGAGCGTCTCCTCCTTGACTCGGCAGTCGGGTGTCGCGGTGACGTGGGCGGGCTCTCGGCCCCCCCAAGCCCCATCCCTAACGACTCGCTCGACATGCCTCCCTTGACGACCGGACGTGGGGACGATCGCTGACGTGAGCCACCGCACAAGCTCGCCATCACTACAATCTACGCGCGGCTTCACGCGCGCCCTGCCCTCGGACGCCCAGAACAGATGCGCATGCCCTCTGCCGGCCCGTGGGCTTTAAGCGCCGCTCGCCTGCGAGGCCGCGATCATGGCTGCTTCCGCCTTGTCGGTCACACCGCTCTGCGTACCATAGCCCGCCGCGTCCTGCTCCACCACGGCCTTGGCAGTCTTCTGGCACCAGGAGCCGACCACCCGGAGAGTCGTGGGCTTCACGGCGGCATCGGCATTGTTGCCGAGGCTGACCGCCACGCACAGCTCCGGCGGCAGGTTGTCGAGCTCGATCTTCATCTCTTCCTTCCAGTCGGGCGCGGCGTCTTCGTCGGCACTCTTCTGGAGTCGTAGGCACGTGAGCGTTAGGGTCTGGAGATGCATGTTGATCTCGAAGGCGATACGGTCGCCTTCCTTGGCGCCCTTACCCGGACTGCCGAGCTTGATGCCGGGGTCCACCTTGCCCTTCTTGTACACATCGCCCGTCATCAGCTGAACCGCCACCCACGGCGCCATGCCGGGCTGATCTGCGCTCTTGCCCAGCGGGATGTCCCATTGGCCATCCTCCGTCCGCGCCTTGAAGTTGCTGCCGGCGATGCCGATGAATGCATCTCCGCCCATCTTCTCCACCTCGAGCAAGCATGTCGCCTCAGTCCACTGCTTGATGCTGAGCCACGCGCCGTCCGGCTTTTCCCCGCCGTCCTTCGGGAGGAAGGTCATCAGCGCCACACCGTACTCGTCCTTGCCTGCCGTGCCCGTGATCGAGTTCGCATCAATGGAAAGCCCCTTGCCGAGCTTGTCAGAGCGCCAGACCATGGGCGGACCGCTGTTCTTCATGCGATCGATGATCCCTGCGAACGAGATGCCATTGGCGCCCTTGGATGTGCTGGAGCTGTTGTTGCCGATGATCGTGCAGAATTCATCGAAGTCGATCTGGTCGTCGCCGTTCGGGTCCACATCTCGAATGATCTTGAGCACCTGCTTGCGACTCGCAGTGATGCCGAGATTCTCAAAGAGCGCGTAGATCTCGTTCGAATCCAGGGCCCCAGACTTGTCTGTGTCCACGTTTTCGAAGAGTGGCTTGAGCATCCCAACGAGCTCGGGGTCCATCGCGGCGCTCATCCCGCTCCGCACAAGCGCTGCAAGCGTCGAGAAGCAAAAGCACACAGCGACCTTTATCCATGTAACGAAACACAAACTAGTCCCCAAACTTTCACAGTTAATTATCATTAACCATCCGAACTAATGTAAATACATGGACGCTGAGCCCCACAGGGGAATTCGCGCGTTGTTGAGCACTACGAATGGAAGGCGATCGCGCCGACCACCTGGAAAGTGTCTTCGCGTCGCTCGAGCCCCACGCGCGCTCGATCGCGCTTCTCGAGGGTCGCGCGAACGACGACGACGGCTGGCCTTACGAACCAACGTGGGAAAGCTACCTGTGCTCACTGCCCGAGGCTGTGCTTGCCCGGTGTGAGTGCTACGGGCTGCACTGCCTTCCAGAGGCAGAGCTACAACAGCCGCCGATGCCCGAGTCGCTGCGGCAGCTGTGCGTGTCCGTATCATCCGCCTCGATCGCGCTCGGCCGACGAGCCGTGGGCATGGGCGGCGGCAGCTGCAGCAGCTGTTGCTCTTGGCGTCAGAGTGCCGAGAAGGCAGAGCAGGTGGACGCACTCCTCGGCGCGTTCGCGGCGCGGCTCCGTGGCGGCGCATCGGGCGTGAGGCGCGTGGTTGATGTGGGCTGCGGCAAGGGCCACCTCACCGCCAAGCTGCAGCGAGCGCTCGGCGTGCCCGCGCTCGGACTTGATATTGATCGTGCGCTCATCGAAACGGCGCGGAAGCTCTATCCCGCGGTGGCCTTCGAGGCGCGCGACCTGGTGCACGAGGGCCTCGCGTGGCACGCGGGGGACCTCATTGTCGGTCTGCACCCTTGTGGCGCCCTCGGCGAGGCCATGATCACCGCAACCCTTCGTCCACGCGCAGATGACTCACCGAGCGCCTCTGTGAGCGCACATGGCTACGAGAATGCGGACGGTGACGCCACTGATCGTGCGAGCTCTGTGCCGGCGCCAAGGCCAACGTCGTCGGTGCCAGAGCCGAAGCCAATGTTGTCGTCGTCGTCAGCGGCGGCGGCCGCTGCACCCAACAGGCCGTTCTTATTGATGGTGCCGTGCTGCTGGCATAAGCAGCACATGGCGGTGCGCGAGCCTCTCTCGAGAGGCGCGCGTGCGGCCGGGCTGCGTCTCCCAGTCAAGGCCCTCAAGAAAGCCTCGATGGCGCTCGACTCGTCGACGAGCCTGGCCGGACGGCGCGCGCGCTCGGAGCTGCGCGAGCTGCTGCGGCATCGCGGCGTTCATGAGAACGAGCTGAGCTCGCGCAGCGAGATGGATGGTATCCAGCCGCGCAAGGCGGCGCGCGGCATCGCAGTGCTCGCGGCCGAGGCACTGCGGCTGCGCGCGATGCCGCCGCCCACAGACGCCGAATTGGCTCAAGCGACCGCCACGGCGCGCGGGCCGTTTGAGCGCCACCGGCGCCTCGGGTTGCTTGAGCCGGTCCTTGGCGAGTTGGTGGAGCTCCTTTGTACGCTGGACCGCGCCCTCGCGCTGCAGGAGGCGGGGATGCGCACCTGTGTCTTCAAGGCCTTTGAGGCTGGCGCGAGCGATCGCAACCTGGCCGTCCTTGCGCAGCCGCCATGGGCAGCTGCGAGTGGCACTGCCAGTGGCAGTAGCATGGCTGCCCCGCTCGCTGCGTATGCAGCACTCCCACCTCCTAGTCACACTGCCTCTCGCCGAGAGCCTGGCTGGGAGCAGCCGAATCCAGACGGCTGTACAGGGCACGAGTACCACACTGCACAGCATTATGTCTGTGTTGATCAGATTCAGTAAATGTCTGTGGGTCGCCGGCAGCTCCAGCTGGTGTGAGCTTGTCGCCGGGTCGTGCCTGGTCCGGGACGACGCGAGGGACCCGCACGACCCGACCCCCGCGCGGCCCGACGGGGCGTCTGCACGAACGGTCCAAACCGGGTAACCGCTGACCGGCAGAGCTATAATACCTAAAACACGAAGCGATGGCCGAGCGGATGCCCGCGGCGGACCCCTTCCCGGGATTCGGGAACCGAACCCGCGAACGGTCCGCTTCGCCCTTGCCCCGCGGCCGCGGTGTCCGGTGACGGCGAGCTCCGCTGCTGCCGCGCGGGCCCGATGGGCGCGTGTCCCGAAGACCATGTGTGTGCACACCGTACTTCGTTATATTACCGGTGAGCCTCTTTACCCGGTCAACTCGCGTGCTCCCGCCCAGACCCGAACTTAAATGCGCTGCCCTAATACACCTCAACGTGCCACTGTCCGTTTTTCTTGAGGTGCTCCAGCTTCTCGTCCCAGTCGACGCCCTTGGAGGCCGCGACCTTTTCGAGCGTCTCGACGATCCCAGGCATCATGCCCTTGAGCCCGCAAAAGTAGATGTGCGCACCCTTGTCCAGTCGCTCGAAGAGCTCCTGCGCGCTCTCGGCGAGCCGGTCCTGCACGTACATCTTGCGCCCGTCGGCCGTCTCCTGCTCGCGCGAGATCGCGTACGTCACGCGGAAGTGCTTCGGATGGCGCTTCGCGATCGCCTGCCAGTCCTCGTCGTACAGGAGACCGTCGCTGGTAGGCACCCCGAGAACGAGCCACGCGAGGCCGCGGAACGCAGCCGCGGCGGGCGTCTGCTCGATGAAGAGGCGTCGCAGGAAGCCACGGTAGGGCGCGATGCCTGTGCCGGTCGCCACCATGATCAGGTCCGCCTCGGGCGTCGCCTCGGGCATCAGCATCACCTTACCTGTCGGCCCGGTGAGTGTCACCAGTTGCCCAGGCTTGGCGTCGCAGAGGTAGTTGGAGCAGACCCCCTTCTTGGCAGGGTCCTCCCTGCCTAGGTCCTTGTCCCAGTAGACGGCGCGGCGCACGCAGAGCGATACGCTCTCGCCATCCAGATCATCGCCGTATCGCGTCGACGCGATCGAGTACAGGCGCACCGTGTTTGGCTTGCCAGACTTGGGACAATTGCCCGGAGGGATCACACCAAGAGATTGGCCCTCGATGTACTTGAAGACGGCGCCCGACTTGATGTGCACGTGGCACACTTCGCCAGGTGCCTTGTCGCCCACGATGCGCTTCGCAGACACGATCGTCCCCGTGTGCGGCGCCTTGTTCTTAAAGGTGTTGAGCGGCATCGTCGATATGTCAAAGTACGGCTCAAACTCGAGGTGCGACGGCACCGCGACCGGCTCGCCCGGCGCCGCGATCAAGGCGCGCACGGCGGTTGCGGCTACAGCCACATTGGCGGGGCTCGCGAGCGCGCGCTCGATGCCCAGCGCGATAACCGGCTTGAAGAGGCTGTCGAGAATGCCTTCCTCAGATGCGATGCGAAGGCCCTGCACGTCACCGATCATCTCTTCGTCACACTTGCTCAGCACCTTGTCGACAAACTTTGCGGCAACGCCCGCCCCTGTGCGATGGTGTGGGTACGGCGTGGTCAGAGACAGAGCGCTCGTCCGCATGCACAACAGCGGGCAGTTTGAGAGCGAATCAGAGAGGCCGTGCGCGCACTCACGTGTCGTCAGAAAGGTGCGAATGTCTGGATCGTTCATGGTCGCGACGGCGGTGCGAGCTGTACTCCTGGCCGTAGCCGCATGGGGCATGGTCGGCACGAACGCCGCCGACGCCGTCGCCGCGGCGCAGACGAGAAGGGTGGCTTGCATGAGGAAGCAATCAATGGACTACTGTACTTGTAATCAGAGGACTCCAAAATAGGTCGAGTACCGTATGAGTGTGAATGGCTGTGTGGGCTCAAGGTGTTTAGGTTCGACAGATCGAAACTCTGATCTCTGTGACTCTCGAGCGCCCTTGTCTCAGCCCCGCGCAGCGCCGACTCGCCTAGCGAGCTTGTTGTTAGAGCCAAGACCCAAGAGTTCAAGAGTTTTACATGCCCGCTGACGGAATACATTAGTCTCAGTGACCACTCCGAGTGTGGTTCTGTCGCCGTTTCCCGTCGAGCTCGCCACAGGAGACGAAAGGCTCCTAGACCACGTCTGTTCGTCTCGGCCGATGAGCCTCCTTGGAGTGCAGGCCGACTTGTTGCGTCGCAGCGCGTCGGTGGCGTGGACTGTTTCGAAGCATGTTCGCGTACGGAGGAGACGCACGCCTACAGTATCACGCCTATGACGTACGCCTAGGTGAGGAAGTCATCATCACGATCCAATGCACGCCTTGGTGAATTGCAATTGTCAAGGCCCAAGGGACTCCTGCCGACCATCTCACCGCTCCCACTCAAACCCAACGTTGGCCAGCGTGGCAAAGCCCTCTTGCAGCGGAACCACGCGCTCGTAGCCCATTTTCTGCAGGATTTCTGCGGCTGGGTGTACGCGGATCCCGGCACCGCAGTGGAGGTATGTGAGTTTGGACTTGTCGCCGGCTGAGGAGACGGTTTCGGAGACACCCGCGTTGCGGTCAAGGATCGCAGATCGCAGCGCAGAGAGCGGCACAAGGGTGGAGGCCTTAAGCTTGCCCATGGCAGCTTCGCCAGGCTCCCGCACATCAAACAGCTGCGCCTCGCCGCTCTCCAGCTCCTCAGCCATCGTCTCCAAGTGCGGCGGCAAACCGGGCGGCACGCGGCACACGAAGTTTCGCACGCTTGACCGCTTCAGGCCGACCATTGCGGGTGGGACCGATGAGGGACGAAGTCCGGTGCAGACGACGGCCACCAGTGATGACGCGAAGCGCAACATGAACACACTCGTTCGTGCTCCTCTCTCCGAGATCTCCGAGATCAGTTCGTACCTGCAAGTTCGTCCTCTGTTACAGAAAGTTTCGTCGCGGTCCCCCAGCTCGTCCGAACGCTGGACTCGAGAGTATAGGCTCCCAGCGTGGCCCTAGTCCTGGCGCTGTGGTGGTTGTCAAGTCAAGTACAATAGTAAAGTCAACATAAACCAGAAAACAACAGACAACCACGATACGGAAGCCTATTGAATGTGCTCCGGAGGCCAGCAGTTGTGGAAGGGAGTGGGCGGAGATGGTAAAAGGCATACATACATACTATCGCGAAGATAGCGCATCTTGTAGATTGGTTGTCTTCAGGGGCGAACAACGATCAACGACAAGGGCGGCAGGCGCAACAGTGAGCTAGATGCGCCGGCGGGCGGGGGAAACCATATGCATACTGTACTTGCCATATCGGGCAGAACGTCCAGACGTCGTGACGTCTAAAATTGGTGACGCCCGCGCGAAGCTTCGAAGCCGTCCGCGCATTGTGTCCTTCCTGGGCCCTGCCACCGGCTCCGCCGCGTTTGTCGTGCTCAGGGACCCGATACAGCTGCGCTCTCGCTTTCAGCGGCCCCACACACAAGCCTCTGCCTCTTCCGGAGTGATGGCGGCGCTGGGTTGGGATGCGCCTCGTAGACTGGCGCCAGGGGCTGCGGCCCCACCCGCTCTGCATCCGATCGCCCCTTACGCTCCGCCGGCTGTGCCACACGTCTTCACCAGGTGTGCGCCCGTGGGCGCGGAGTTGGAGCTGGACTACCTGCGCGTTCAGAGGAGATGCGCCGTCTACCGGGCTTTCCCTACTCTGGGATGGGTCGATGTGTCTGCCGTCTTCCCAGGGCATGTGGCTGCCCCCGCACTGGTTCTTCTCCACGTCCTGGGAGCGCCCATGCACCTCGACTGGGGAGCAGTGGGCGCGAGCGCCGCCCTGCGGCTGCCTGAGCTCCTCACGATGATCTCTTTGGGCGCGATGGCGCGCTTCGCTGACGCTCAGGAGGGGCTGGGCGTGCTCGGGAAGGTATACACCTCCACTCGGGCGCATCTTGACGTGCTCGAGGTCGCCCTCTCGCGCTGCCCGGACCCCTCGCCTTTCCTGCTCGACCCTCTCGAGCTGTTTATCCTGTCACCCTTTATCTCCGCCGCCATACCGCCGGTGCTGGCTGTTAACGCCGCCCCTGCCGTGCCCGCCGTCGTCGGTCAGGCGTTCGTGCCGCCTAGGCCTCCAGTGGTCGCAGTGGCAGGCGTACCGGGACGCCCCGCGGTGGCAGCGGTGCAAGCCCGTGGTAAACGCGCAGCTTCGGAGTACGTGCCCGCCGTGCCCGCCGTGCCAGCGGTGCAAGCGCACCCTGGGAACGCGGCCATCTCCGCTGTCATCGCCGTGCCCGCCAGACCTGCTGTGGTCGCGGTGACGGGCAGAGCGGGCGCCCCTGCCGGTGCCCCGGCTGAGTTGGAGTGGTTCTACCTGGTCAAGCTGGGCTCGAGGATGGACGAGACCTCGATCTTCCCCTTCCTCGCCTTCCTGCGCATGGGCGCCGTCGCACCAGACCGCTGCTCGCAATCGGCGCGGGCGGAGCCGAACTCGCTCATCAGGGAGGTCGCTGACTCCTTGCGTGCGGGGACGCTGGGGTACTCTAATGTGACTACGCTGGGCAACGCCGCCCTGGCAAGGCATTTCCCGGCTTTCTCCTTGGCTATGGACTTGCTCCCGGCGGCGCTGCGGTCGCCGTCGCACGCTTTCAGGCTGGGCACGCTGCGGTCGCACGCTTTCAGGCTGGGCACGCTAGTCTACGACACGAACGCGATCGCCAAGCACTACTCGCTGAGCGACGACCAATGCTTCCCCGTCCTCCTCTCGACCAAAAAGGGGGCAGACGCCCTCTCACTGGGTGCGCACTGGGGAGAGCCTGGGAAGTCCCTGGTGCTCGCTGCCCGATACTACCGGGCAGGCGGGCGGCTTCCAGCAGCCTTGGCAGACGCCTGGAGCGCCTGACAAGCTGGGGCGACTTCGGCGGGCGGCGGTTGATCTCAGGCAGGGACGTGGGCGCTCAGGTCGGGCGCAACACGTACGTCGGGCTCAGTGAGGCTGCCGTGAGGACGGAGCTGCCCACGCTGATGGTGGCGCTGACGCGCGGTGGAGCGGGTTAGATTGTGAAAGGCAATCAGGGATGGGATGTGTGTCTCCGTATGTCTCTCGTGATGTATCGATAAAGATCTCGCTATCGGAAACACTATCTTCTCGGTCGCGCTCTTCTCTCTCTCGCATGCCGCCCTACTCCCACGCCGACATCCCCTTCAAATTCCCCCACCGCAATTCAGGGGGTCCTGCCAATGTGTAGGTAGCTTGGTAAGTTACAAAGTTCTCTCTTCTCTCTCTCTCTCTTAGGTAGACCGCGCGGCGCGGACGACGGGGGACCGCCGGGGAGCGGGGAAGCCCTGCCCCCGCCGTGCGCGCGTGCGGTGGAGCGACGGTCCGGTTCGACCGTTTGCAATTTTTCCGGATCGTTCCGCGTTCCGCAGACTTCGCACGAAGGTGGGCAACGGTCTTCACGATACCAGCACTACTCGCCTAGCCCCTAGGTCACCAGTTCCTACGCTAAAGGGCGAAGAAACCCAGCCTACAGTAAAACTACAGTAATTTGCGTTCTTTTTCGTCGCGCGACGCACGTCAGTAACGCCGCGGAGTGCGGCCTGTCGCGCCCATGCCGCTGGGCCTAGGGCGATTTCCACTGTGCACGAGCCGGAGAGTGTTGGGGCAGGTGAATGGCAGAAGCAACTGTGGATGCGACAGCCGCGACCTCGCTGTGGGACCTACTTGGTTCGGGTGAGGCGGCGGCCATTGCGCCAGCCGCGGCCGTGAGCGCGACGACCGGTACGATGGAGTGCACCGGCACAGGCATTGCTGCGGGTAGGGAGACAGGTATAGCAGGGGTGATGGAGGCGATGCCGGCCGCCGCCGCCGCCACAACTCTGGGTGCGCAAGCTCTGGGTGCGGAAACGGCCTTTGCTGCCGCAGCAGAGGCGGCAGGAGGGGGGACGAGGGAAAGGGGGACGATGGGAGAAGCCACCGAGACGGGTGCGATGGTGCCGGCTGATGTGGCGAGTGTGGTGACCCTTGCTGCGAGCGCCTGCTGCGAGAGAGGCTGCCCTGGCGACGCGCCAGCGTCCTCATGGGATTGGTTGAGCTGCGCGAGCGCCATGTTGAGCAGGCCCTTGAGCTGATCGATCGTAGAGAAGCAGTGGCGTATGCACGAGACCGACGTGGTCAGTACGTCCGCCTTCGAGTTGCCCGGCTGCTTTTCGCGGTACAGGTCGGCGCGCGAGACGACGATCTGCGCGAGCTCCTCAAAGAGTGCGTTGAGTCGCGAGGTGCGTCGCCGCTCAGCGACGTTATGCTTGTGCTTCTTGCTCGAGCTCCAGTGGCGACCCCCACACTCGAATTCTTCATCCTCGTCAGGAGTTGTGCCGTCCTCTGACCGGGATTGCTTCCGCAGACTACTAGCGGGAGCAGTCGGGAGACTCGCGGGGGGATCGGCAAACTGTTGGGGCTGAAGTTGGTACTGCATTGGGTGCTGGTGCTGCTGCGGCGGCGGCTGTGGCGCCATTTGGTAGTGCTGCGGCTGCGGCTGGTAGTGCTGTTGTAGCGGCAGCGGCTGGTAGATCGGCTGCTGCTGGTAATGCGGCGGCAGTTGCTGCTGATAGTATAGCTGTCCCTGCTGCGGTTGGTAGTACTGCGGTTGGTAGTACTGCGGTTGGTAGTACTGCCGTTGGTATGCTGGCATGCCGCCAATCATCGGGCCCGATGGGGCAGGGTGGGCAGACCCCGCAGAGTGCGCGACCTGCTGCGGCGAAGTTGCATGCATTACGATGGCCGTCACTGGCTGCGCTGCTGCGCTCGAGGGCTGGTGCGTTGGCGAGCCTGTGAACGAGGGGGTGGACTGTCGCTGTGGGGACTGTTCCGAGAGGCCGTAGGTCCCCCTGTGCTGAGGGGGTGCACCGGCCGCGTGCGCGCCCGCCGAATACGCCTGTGGCGCTCCGCCGTGCGCCAACGGCTGCGGCGGGTAGACCGCAATCGACGAGTACGCCAATGGTAGTGAAGCGGTGCTGCTTGCCGTCTCAGACGTTGCTTCGCAGTAGATCAACCCCCCTTCGGCCTTCTCGGTGACCTCGGCGTCCTCCACGGAGTCCTCCACCTCCGCATCTGACGCATCTTCCGCATCGGCCGCATACCGGACCTCATCCGCAGCGGCAGCAGCCACCTCGGTTGTCCCAGATGGGCCCGGGCCAAACGGTCCCGCTGCCGCCGGAGTGCGGGCGCCAGAAGTGCCCCCGTTGCATCCCCATTCGCCCCCATCAGCCCCAGCGAGGGACAGGAGGCTGTCTGTGGCGTTGCGTTCAGACTCAGCTTCTAGGGAGCGTAGCGGCATGGATGACAGCTGTCTCGCTCGCCCTTAGGAGAGACGCCTGAAGACTAAGAAGGCTGACAAACGCCCTCAGCCCGGGCCCCGCGACGTGCATTGCCGATAGCGGTGCGAAGTTTTCCGATTTTGAAGCTCGGCGATTTCATCAGGCAAAGTACAAAGTCACCGGATCAGGTGATCAAAGTTGTACAAATCTCTCCATATCTCCGCTCACCTCTTCCGAGAAAAGAACATGGACTTAATCAAGAACAACCGAGTACTCCAGCCAGCAGGGTAGGAGCACTTGCAAGCTCCGACTTCAGCACCAAACACACCTTCTCGTCCGTGAATGGCGTCCGACCACGGCGCAAGGCGGCGCCCGATGCGACTGCTCGCCATATCGTCGCAGGCGAGCACGACGCCATGGCCGCTGCTCGTGCTGCGTGGACTCAATCGCAGCATCGCAGAGCTCACCCATGTTTCCATTGCCGACCTTGAGGCGACTGCATGCCTGCCAAAGCCGCTCCTCGCACAGCTCGGAGCATCAGCGGACGTGCTGCTCTTTGAGCTCGGGCGGAACTCGACCGCCCACTATGCATCCATCATAGCGCTTGCCGAGCGGCTACTGCGCGCGACGGCCTCGACCATGTCACGGCCGAGTGCTGCGCTGCTTCTGCACTGTGCCACGCCCGTGGCATCAGGCCTTGGCCCAGTGCAGCGGGAGCACATGGCCTTGCGCTCACTCACCCATCCGCTCTCGCTCTTTGCCCAATTCTACGGCCTACCGACCATGCTCTCATGCGGCGACCGTGGCGCTTCCGTTGGCGGCATCACCACTGCTAGCGCCTCATCTGGCATCGACGACGACGACGACGACAACGAGCTAGCGGCCATGACGCTGCGATGGCTGCGCTCGTCAAGGACTGCCGAGGCCAGGGCGGGCCCGCGCGTGGCATGGCGCATGCCTGAGCGACAGATGCTGCTCGATGGATCGGCCGAGGCGTTGGATCGGCCGTGCGTCGTCAAGAGCGACGGGCTTCGGTGTGGCGTGTGGCGCGCGGGCGCAATCGCAGCTGCCTCGTGCCCCGAGTGGCTTGCCAACGGCGGCGATGGAAGCCGCCAAGACGCGCACGATCGTGACGGGCGCATCCACCACAGGGACGCTCAGACCCATACCGGCTGGCCGTGGCAGACGAGCGTGAGTGCATCATCAGCGGCCGCCGCCGCCGGCGCGGCACGCTCGCCCAACACGGCACTCGGTCTCTGCCAGAGGGTCCTTAGCATGCCAGCAACCACTACTACAGACGAGCAGCAAGAGTGCGCGATAGGATCGGCGGACCAGTCGGCCGCGGCCGTCGCAGCGGCGCTCAGTGGCCCAAGCGGTAGCGCACAGGCCGGCGGCGCCGGTGGCCCTGCCGGCGGCCCTGCCAGTGGCGGGTCGCTCGAGACGGCGCTCGAGGCGGCGCTCCCAAATGCGCAGACGGCGCTCGAGACGGCGCTCGCGCGCACGCGTGCGCACATGGGGCATCTTGCCGACTGGGCACGCGTGCTTGCGAAGCTCGAGAGTGGACAGGAGGTGGCCATCGGCGTGCTTGGTGGCTCGATGAGCCTGCCCTCCCGCTCCAACCACACGCCCAACTGGCCCGAAGGGCTCCTAGGCTGGATGCAGCGCACGTGGCCGGCGGCGCGCCTCTCACTCTACAACGGCGCGATCGGCGCGACGGGCTCCGCCTTCTTTGCTCTGTGCTCCGAGAACCGGCTACCTGAGCGGGTGGACTTGATCATACTTGAGCACGCCCTCAACGACGCCGAGCATCAGCCCGTGGTCGACGCGGAGTCCCTTCGGAGGCGTGTGCTCGTGTACGAGCTGCTCGTGCGCCGCTTGTTGCACCGCCCCCATCGGCCTGCGCTCCTCTTCCTCAGCTGGGATCGTCTGGGCTGGTGTGCTAACTTGGAGCGCGGCCATGCACGACAGCGCATCCTCGAGGGCCCTTGGCGCGGCGTGCCCTGGCTGCACTCGCCGCAGATCGCCGTCGACGCCGTGGCGCGCTGGTATGATCTGCCCTCGCTCGCACCGCGCAATGCGCTCTGGCATCGCGACTGCGCGGATCTGCGCTTCCGAGGCACCCTGTGTGACTCATATGGTTTGTATGGGTGCGGCCACCTGAAGCCCCTCGGGGCGGCCGTCGTCACTACGATCCTCACGAGCTTTCTCAACGAGAGCACCGCGCGTGCACGGAGCTACTTGCGCCGGCGGCGGCAGCAGCCAAGGGACGTGGCTGCCCCATCTGGGTTGATCCCGATGCTTCTGCGGCGACGCGCGCCGCCGCCCAGCGTCAACGAGCCTAGCGTGGTCGGCAATGCCCTCGCGGCGGCGCGGCTGACGAGACCGAGTGCCCTGCCGCCGCCGCTGGTAGCGGCGATGGCGGAGCCGCGCCTCGGGAGTGGGCACGGCATCTGCCTGCGCGGCCGCACGCTCCTCAATCTGGCTTGGCGGGTGCTCAATGGCTCGTGGAGCTATGTAGAGCGGGACCCGGGCCAGCCGCTTACGGTCGATAAGCCGGGACTGCTCAGCTTGGTGGCACCGAGTGTGCTCGAGCTGGACGTGCCGCCGCCGCCCGCAGGCACGATCGCGCTCGGCTACCTGCGCTCGTATGACGAGAACATGGGCAACTTGCGCGTGGGCTGTGTCCGGGGATGCAGATGCAACGGCACCACACTCTACGGCTCGCATCGCCAACGCTCCTCCATCTTAGCAATGATGATGCTCCCCGTGCATCCACCGCAAGACCACGCGGCGAGCTGGGCCGCTGTCGACGCCACTGCGTGCACGCTCCGGCTCGAGCACGAGCCCGCCACTGGCAGGCCGCAAAACTACCGCCACCGGCAGACACTCGGCGACAAGAAGTGGGGCAGTAAGTTCAAGGTGCTCGCGCTGGTTGAACCCGCCGTGCTGCTCGATCCCGCCGATTTCAAGGAGCTTGAAAAGGGGGGGACCGGGTTGTGATAGGTGTGCGCACTCGTGCCCGTTCTCGCGATCCGCACGTGATTCACACTAAGTCACTGTTAACGAAATTTCCGTGAAGCCCTTTTTGTCCTTGTGAACACGATGGCTTCTGCACGAGCGAGAACGTGCTGCGCACGTGCGATGCATACCCGCATGCCGGCTTCGCAACGCGCACTGAACGCAAACGAAGCCGTCGTCGAGCGCGTCATCGCAAGCTATCTCAGGCCGGGCATCCTGAATCTGGCTCCAGGCGTGGCGCATTGGGCTCCGACGGCAGACGAGATGCCCTCGCGCATGTGGCGCCCAGAGCATAGCCGCTACGGAGCATGCCATGGTGCGCCGGTGCTCTTGACGGCGCTACGCGCGAAGCTCGCCACCGAGAACGGGCACGACATGAGCGAGCGCGAGGTGATGGTCACCAACGGCGCCAATCAGGCCTACGTCTCCACACTACTCGCGCTGTGCGACCCTGGGGACGAGGTGGTGCTCTTCCGCCCGTACTACTTTAGCCATTTGGTGGCGATCCAGCTGCTCGGACTCGTGCCTCGCGTGCTGGCTTGCGATGACGAGGGGCTGCCAACGGTGCCCGCGCTGCGAGCTGCTCTCGAGGCGGCCAACGGCCGCGTGAAGGCAGTCACGCTGGTCAGCCCATCCAACCCGAGCGGCGCGGTGTGCGGCATGGATCGGACGCGAGCGCTCCTCGAGACGTGCCGCGAGCATGGCGCGTGGCTCGTGGCGGACGAAGCATACGAACACTTCATTCATGAAGGGGAGACTTACCATTCTCCGGCGGGCGCTCCGTTGCCTCTGGAGCTCACTGATGGGGTGGTGAGCCTCTTCACCTTCTCCAAGTCCTACGGGCTCGCCGGCTGGCGCGTGGGGTACGCGAGCTACCCCACACGACTCCACGAGCCTCTGCTCAAGGTGCAGGACACTCTGCCCACGCATGCAACCTTGGTCTCGCAGGAGGTCGGTGCACATGCGCTTACGGCCCTCGGACAGCCTTGGGTAGCCAAGCAGCTCGCTAGTCTAAGCCCCGCGCGTGAGGCTCTGTGGAGGGTACTCGCGCCGCTCTATGAGGCTACTGCCGGCCCCGCAGGAGCGCCCACGGCAACGCGTCCACGCGGCGCGTTCTACTTCCTGTTGCCGCTGCCAGAAGGTGTGGACGAGGAGGTTGCGATAGCGCGGCTGGCGCAGCGCCATGGGCTGCTGCTGCTGCCGGGCAGCGCCTTTGGCTGTCCGGGCAAGCTTCGGCTCTCGTACGGAGGGCTGGGCGATCAGGCGTCTGTCGATTTGGCGGCGGAGCGGCTCGCGAGAGGCGTACATGACCTCATCTCTCTCTCCGGTGGTCGCTCATGATTCGCTACCGGGATGCTCAATTTTCGTCAAGATGCTAAGCTGCTGTGAACACACGGTCGTTCACAACGAAAACGCGACGCAGTCAGCCAGCGCCCTCCAACGGCATTAGTATCCCCGATGGACGAAGTGCGTGACGGACGGCTCCGAGGAAGTCGATACGTGATAGTCTCGAGCGGTCTGGGTCTCAGAGGTTCTCGGAAGGTATAACCTAGCTTCCTAGGTATGGTTAGATACGGCCCTCGCGGGGGGGGCGAACAAGAACGCCTCACGACCTGAGAAAACGTAAGATATGAATTGCGGAAACACGCTGTTAACGAAGAAGGGGACAGCGACAGGCGGACCGGGAACGCGGCGGATCGACTGGTGCGTGGTGGTCACCGGAGCATACATGCAACATGGCGCACACCACATTAACAACACAGAAGCAACTCAAAGAGGCTTTGGCAAGAGCCAAGAGGACGACGGGCATGCAGAAATAGAGAAATACAACGAAGGACAACGTATCGTAGTGGGAAAGTCCGGCTCCACTCGACGAGCGCTGCGCAGAGATTATAGCTCACTGAGGGCTGAGAAGCTCACCTCGATGTGGTTGTGCTCACAGCCCCAGCGGGGCCTATTGAGCTGAGCCAAGCCTTGGCAATTTGATGATGACCAGCGTGATCAGTTATTCAGCTGAGCCTAGCCATGGCAACTTGATGATGATCAGCGTGATATCATCTCGGTAGTCGCCCTCCTCAACCTTCCACATATAGCTTGCCTGCTCAGCGACGACCTCGGTCATCTCCTGCACGTCCCCGCTCTTCACGCCGTGGCAAATGTCGGCGACCTGCTGCGACGAGAGCAGCTCCCACACCCCATCGGTAGCGATTATGATCGCAAAGTCATCCTCCACAATGTCGTACTCGGTGATCTCCGGCTCGGAGATCACTCCTACCGTCGCCGCCGCATGGTCGCCTATTGAGCGTGCCATCGCGAGCCCCCGCAGGTTGTGCCAGACGCGCGCGGGCGAGCCGTTGGCGCCCGCCTGCGCCATAGACGAACGGGCACAGAGCGCCATCCATGTGAGCAACAGCGGCCGCGGCGGCAAGGGCAGAGGTAGCGGCAGTGCGCGAAGCGGCACGGTGGCGCGCGCGCGCGCGGCGGCAAGGCAGCGGCGGCAAGGCAGCCGCGGCAAGGCAGCGGGCGGCAGCGCACCGGCGTGATGTGACCGCCCATGCTCAGGATGCGCTTCATCTCGCCGGGCGAGTCGGGCTTGTGGTCGCTCGTCAGGTCGACGGCTTTGAGACCGTTAGCCGACTTGCGCATCACGATCGCTCGCGAGTCGCCCGAGTTGGCGAGCCAGCAGTGATTGTCCTTGATGAGACAAGTGACAGCGGTGGTGCCGCTCACGCTCGCGTCCATCTCATTGGCGAGATCACTGTCAACCTGGACATACGCATATTTTAGCGTGCCGCCCACATCAGACCATAGCGCCTCGCCCTGGGCTGCGAGCACTGCGGGCAGGTGCTGCAGCACAAACTCGGACACCTTCTCGCCCGCCCGCCCGTGCCCGTCGTACACGCCAAACATGCCGCAGTTCTCCAAGTCGGTGAACGGGTAGATGGCAACGCCACGATCCTGGTTGATCTTGGCCGTCGAGCCGCCCGGCACCGGCTCGAAGCCGCCCATCGTCTTGCAGCCAACCGATGGCATCGGCGATTGCACCTCCGATGGCTGCCCACCTATGTTACCGTCGCTGCCGTACACGCTCAGCCGCCTGTTTCCTACTGGCAGGTGGCTCATCGACAGCCGGCGGTCTCGAAAGCTCTTTGCCCTGTCAGGTGAGCCCGCCGCCTGGGATCCCTCAGCGCCATCGCCAGCGCCCTGATCACCCTTGCTGCTGCTGCAGCCCATGAGCCTCACGTGCGCTCTCTGACGCGCACGCGGCAGGCGTCGCAGACCCAGCCTGGCGCTTGATCGGCCGACCAAGGAGAGCTCTTCGCTCCGTTCAATTCTTTTTCGGTTCCTAGGAATTACTTCTTTATGGTAAAGGCCGCGAAACGGCGTTCGGTCAGTTCGGTCAGCGTTCGGTCAGGACGGGAGACTGGGAAAACGAAAGTCGTCGCCGCGGTCGTCGGAGCACATGGCGCTCGCGATGGCCGTGCAGTCGAGCGCGCTGAAGGCGCGGCTGGAGCAGAAGGCCGTCGTGCGACCGCACAAGATGATGCGCAAGCTCTACCCGGACGGCACCGGAGCGATCGGCGATGTGCCCAAGCGCCGAGCCCTTGGCGAAGCAGAAGATGAGGAAGCCACCGAGGTGTTCTGTGCAGCGGTGCGCAAGGCGGCGAACGTGTTTGGCAAGAGCAAGCGCGCGCAGTCGACGGCCGACGAGCACCTGAGGTACATCGTGTCGATCGACAAGTATCTCGTGCGCATGGGGCACGGTTCCTTCGTGACCATCACGTCGACGTCTGATGATGGCGTGGTGCTCAAGGTCGAGCCGCGCAGGCACGCGGGAACGGGCGCAATTAGGATGATCCGTCCCGAGATGATCGTGGCGCTCCTCCTCGACATGGCCTCAGGCAGCGAGGACGCGCCCAAGGGTGGGCATGCCGAGGACGTCGCGGCGAACGCGGACCACGAGATGGTCGGTGCCTGCGGTCCGCGTGCGCTGCAGAAGCGCAGGGCGGGCAAGTTCGGCACGGGCCCGTACGCGGACGAGTGTTGGTCGCTGCAGGCGTACCAGAAGCGCGTGTACGCGGTGCGCGACTTTTACAAGTCCTTGCCGTGCGAGAACCCGGGCTGGTCCGACGAGGTGGTCGGCGTCCTCGGCGCGCTGGCGCGGCTCGTGGGTGTCAAGCCCCTGCACGTTCCGCAGGTGTGTGGCAAAGCCGCCCACGCTGAGGATGCTGTGCATCTTGAGCATGATGAGCTGCATGATGAGCATGATTAGCTTGATGAGCATGACGAGCATGATGAGCCCCTTGTGATGAGCAGCGAGATGAGCTGATGAGCATGATGAGGATGATGAGGATGATGATGAGAACGACGCACCGAAGAGTATGATGAGCATGATGAGCATGATGAGCCGCAAGAGGAGTTGATGGGCATGATGAGCGGCATGATGAGGAAGATTAGAATGATGAGCAGCACGATTGGGCCGCTGATGGCCTCTGATTACCTCTGATGACGTCTGATGAGGCTGATTACCTCTGATGACGTCTGATGAGGATGATTGCGCTCCCTGATCACGGCTCGTAACGGCTCGTGCGTGCTGCCCCCTCCTGTGAGCGTTGCAGCCGCTGTCGATGAAGCAGATGGCGGCGATGGTCGGTGCTGTGGATGCCAAGAACCCGATGCTCATGACGGTGGCCGCGTACATTCTCAAGAATGGGGTTCAAGGCACCCGCGCTGTGACGAATTTGCTCCTCGACTGGACGGAAGTAGAGGCTGTCCCCCATAAGGGCGTCATCATCGACGTCGGCCAGACAAAGGTGGATCGCCTGCAGGTCGGTGAGAAGCAGGCGCTGCAGTGCCCGTCGGACTGCACGGGCGAGCTCATCGTCGACGCAAAGGGCTTCATTGATCCGTTGAGGGCCTGCCCGGCGCACACCATGCTCGCGGCCAAGGCTGCTGTGGAGAAGCACCTGAAGCTACCGCCTGGCGTCGAGATCGAGGAGGCGGTGTTTGCGGACTACGAGCTGTGGGAGGACGCGCCCGCCGGCGCCACGGTGGTGGCACTGCATGAGGAGTCACCCTTGATGACAAGCGGCTACCGTCCGAAGAATCCGGTCATGATTGTGACGAAGGAGCAGGACAAGGACGGGCTGCGCTATCGGTTCGGTGACAAGCTGTGCGCGGTTGGTGCGGATGGCGAGGTGCTCCTCGAGGCAGGTAGCGATACCATGGTCGAGGTGCAGCCGAAGATGGCTGGCCTGTGGTTCGAGGTGGCAAACAAGCCGTACCTCGTCCGGGTGTGGACAAATGCCAACGACGTCTCGCAGCGCCTGCGGAAGCTCGCCATGATTGCACAGCGGCAGGCGCTACGTGCGCAACGCCTGAGAGACGGCGTGGCTGGTCACGGTCGCGGTGGCAGCGGCGGCGGTGGCGGCCGGTCTGGTCGCGGTCGCGGTCGCAGCGGCGACGGTGGCGGCCAGGCTGGTCGCGGTCGCAGCGGCGGCCGTGGCGGCCTCAGCGGCGGCGGCGGCGACGGCGACGGCGGCAGCGAGGGCGGCGGCGACGGCGGCAGCGCAGTCGTCAGCCACGTCCGTTTTGGCGGAGGAGACAAGGACGAGCTTCCCTTTGGAAATGCGTTCAAGGTGTCCGACCTGAAGGGCATATTGACGTCAAAGTCGATGCGTCGCACGATGGCGACGGCGCATGCAAACGGGAACGTGCCGCCAACCCTGACGATGAAGCAAGGCGGATGGAGCAAATTCAGCACGATGATGAAGTATGTGCAGGCGACGGACCCATTCAGCACTTCCGCTGTGAACCTGACGGACGTGGTGTTGCGTGGGCGAACCGCTAGTGAGGCTTCGAGCGTCGACAAGATGGCCGTGCTCTTCGAGCGGTACGAGACCGAGCTCGCGGAGCTGCATGCTACGATGTTGCAGATGGAAGGTCAGAACGCGGCGATGCGCGAGATGCTTGCATGTAACGGGCTGGGTGGGCTGCTGATGTCCATGCCGCCCATGGCTGCGTTGCCGAGGCTCCCGTCAAACATGCCGTGCAGCGTCGTACCGGAGGCGTCAGCAGGAGTCAAAATGATGGTGTGTGTTCCAGCGAAGGCGCTCGTGGCCACAGAAAGCAATGAGGAGGCGGCACCGATGCAGGTGGAGGGGTGCCAGGTGGAGGTGGCCGTGACGCCGCACCCAGAGGAGCAGGCAACGGCTGTGGCGACGACAGTCAAGGCCAAGGCGGAGGACAAGGCGAGGTCCAGGGCGAGTAGCAATGCGCGGCGAGTCGTCTTTGCCAAAAAAGCATGCTGTGCCGTGCTCAATGCAGCCCCCGCATTCAACCGAGGCGTGGCAGAGGCGGCCATGCAGGCCAATAGGCTGACGGATTGGGCAGGACTGACGTCGTCGATGGTGCAGCACCGGCTGTGCGAGCTCGGTGTGCACGTACAGTACTTCGATGCTGAGTCACTGTTGCGCAAGCTGCGGCGCGGTGTGGCACGCGACAACTTAGCTCTCCTCGCAGTAGATGAATATGGAGAAGTGCTTGGGCACCTTGAGGACGTCCATGAGATGCCGTCTGCGGCCCAGATGGGTGAAGAGCTCAGCGACGTGCCAAGACTCGTGAATGCAGCAGATTTCGAGGCGGATGAGTTTTTCAACAAGAATGGCCTGTTTCAGCTCTTTGTGAAGAACCTCCACGGCAAGACGACCACGATGATGGTCTCTTTTGAGACGGAGACAGTCGAGGAGCTGAAGGTGCGCGTGCTCGAGTGCAGCCGTTGCCTACGCCGGCACTCCAGCCATCTGTGAAGGATGCGCTCGAAGAGGATGTCTCACGCGCGCGACGTGAGGTGGCAGCACTATCGCAGGCCGTCGAAGATGAAGTTGAACGTTGCAAGCCCGCCAACAACGACCTCAATGAGGTGCAATCCCAGCTCGGCAAGAAGGTGAAGGAACTGTCGGCATTAGAGGAGGAGCTGGAAGCACGCAAGAGCGCGGTGACAACGCCGATCCGGTCAATGGTCGCAGGGGCCAAGAGTGCAGCAACGGTGGCAAGCCCCATCTCGCCGATGGAGGTCGCGCCTGTTCTGGCTGTACGCGCTGCGTCTTTGGTAGCACCGGTGGACAATGACTTCCTGAGGTCATACGAGCGCTGGTGCTCCGATCGCAGCGTTCTGAGCAAAGCGCCTCTCGGTGCCGGCGCATGCATGCGTGCACTGTTTGTCAATGACGAGCACGTGGCGCGCGGCGGGGGTGAGTACCTCATGGTGCTTCGCAAGGTATCCATCTTGGCTGACCAGGCGGCGCGCGAGGTGCAGCGTGTGCGGGACGAGGTCAAGGATGGCGCAGGCGTTCCTAACGAGGGTGGAGGAGGCGAGGGTGGAGGAGGCGACAAGTTCATCGCGGAGCAGGAATTTGCTGTGCGGGCGTGGCGCTCAGGACGATCAGTGTTCATTATCGGCCCGCCAGGCACCGGCAAGACGAAGGTGACGTTTGACTGCCTGAAGGACGAGGACCCTTGGAAGACAGCCTTGCTGGGTAACACCTGGCAGCAGGTCAATTTGCTAAAGGGAGGCCTCTCCAAGAGGGGGGCCGCCACGTTTGCTGAGCAGGCGGTGGTGACGCGCGCTGCTGGCTTGC